>Ga0207878_100024_pt1 | contig 307726 bp, 295 predicted proteins | sample LinPmetageLP41_FD_184053 | JGI IMG/M metagenome (GOLD analysis project Ga0207878, IMG submission 184053) | Marine viral communities from the Pacific Ocean - LP-41 (SPAdes) | ecosystem: Environmental > Aquatic > Marine > Oceanic | place: Pacific Ocean | collected 2010-08-27 | reverse complement strand
AAATGCAATCAAATTATATAATGAAATAAGATTACACTTATCTTTAGACTATAAAACACCAAATATGGTATATAAATTAACAGCGTAAAATCAATTTTAACCTGTAGCCATATTTCAGGACAAGACACCATCAGTGACGTCAACGAAAATAATTCAACTTCCGAAAAAAAGCTAAAATGAAACTATGACTAAATATCTCTTTAACATACAATATATATATAGTTTACTAATACTAGTATTTTATATTTCTTGTAATGGGCAAGTCGAAACTAAATCAACAAATGATTTAAAAAACACAGATACAATTACTATTGGGACACCTAAACTTATAAAAACACAAGGTTCTGGCGTTAGTGGGAATGTACATTGTAGTCTTAAAGATAAACAAGGAAATCTTTGGTTTGGTACAACAGGGGAAGGTGTTTATTGTTATGATGGTAAATTATTCACTCATTTCACTATTGGTCTAAGTACTAATTCTGTTGGGTCTATTTTAGAAGATCATAGTGGAAATATTTGGTTTGGAACCGATGATGGTTTATTTAAGTTTGATGGGAAAGAGATAGTTCCTGTTCCTTTTGATAAAATAAATTCAAGAGTTACAATAATGTCTATGATTCAGAGTAAAAATGGAACACTTTGGTTGGGTACGAATAAAGGAGTTTATACTTATAAAGAGAAGGTGTTTTCTGCTTTTCTAAACAATGAGAGCATAATAAACAGTGATAGTTTACATCTTAAAAACATTGAATCAATATTAGAAGATAAAAACGGAAACATCTGGTTTGGTTCATATGTAAGTGAAGGTATATGCTTTTTTGATGGTAAGAAATTGACTCGACTTAAACCAAATGTTACTCTTAAACATTTTGGCTATGTGAGGGTCTTATCCATTATGGAAGATAATGCTGGAAATCTTTGGTTTGGAACTGGTGATGGAGCCTTCCGTTTCGATGGAAAAGAGTTAACCAACATTGGTAAAAAAGAGGGTATCAATTGGGTGTATTCTATTGTTGAAGATAAAAATGGAAACCTTTGGTTTTCAACAGAGAGCATAACCGGACAAATTGACTATACTGGTGGAGTTTGGCGTTTTGATGGGAAATCGTTTACTCAATTCACAACAAAAGAAGGTCTTGTTCACAATGGTGTATTTTCTATTGTTGAAGATAACGATGGTAACCTTTGGTTCGGGACTAGAAACAAAGGTTTAAGTAAATACGATGGGGAAAACTTCACAACATTTTCTGAATAGAAAAAAGCTAAGAATTTGAATAATCAAAACTTTCGAAAAAAATATGGCAGCCGCTAACAAAGAACTGAGTTAAAAAACAAGTCTTTTTAGTGTAATTTTGACACAAAATTTTCATCATAAGCTCTTCCAGATTTTGCTATTGCAAAAGCCTGTGCATAATTAATGGCTAGTTCAAGCCTACTTACAAAAATCCTCGCGGATTTTCTATTCGGTTTGTATTTGCTAAATTAGGTGCTTAAACTTATTACATACAAACAAACCAAAATATAAATTTTAAAATGAAAAGAACGCTGGTTTTTCTTTTTGCAGTGGTAATTTTTTCGAGTTGCCAGAATAAAAAACATATTAACAATAATGTTATAACATCTGATATTGCAAACTTTTGGAGAGCATATGACAAAATAACGATAACAAAGGACTCTACATTACAATATAAATACCTTGATAGTTTATATTTTCAAAATGGAACTGTTGGTCTAGAAGGAATTCTAAAAGCAAGAAACTATACGCCAGAAGATTATATCAACTCAATTAATACTTATCCCAAATTTTGGAAATCAATTCGAGAAAACACTTTACAAGCAAGTAAAATGGGTAATGAATTGGAACTTGGGATTGAAAAATTAAAAACGATTTACCCAGAATTAAAACCTGCTAAAATATATTTCACAATAGGAGCTTTTCGTACGGGTGGTACTACTATAGATAGTTTAGTGCTTATAGGTTCTGAAATTTCAATGGCAGACCATACTACACAAACGAGTGAATTTCCAGAAAATTTATCTCATTTAAAATCTCATTTTGCTACAAATCCCAAAAAGCATCTTGTATTTTTAAATGTACACGAATATGTTCATACACAACAAAACCCGAGAGTCTTTAATATTCTTTCTTTAACTTTATATGAAGGCGTGGCAGAATTTGTTGCTTCTAAAGCACTTGGAGTAAAATCGCCCAATCCTCAAATTAAATTTGGCAACGAAAATACAGAAAGAATTAGAAAAGTATATGAAACTGAAATGTTTTACCCTAATAATTTATACAAGTGGTTGGATGGCAATGCTCCAAACGAATTCGGGATGAGAGATTTAGGCTATTATGTAGGTTATAAAATTTGTGAGAACTACTATAATCAAGCTGAAAATAAAACTGAAGCTATCAAAACAATGATTGAATTAGATTATTCTAATGAAACTGAAAACGAAGATTTTATTAAAAAAGCCAACTATTTCTCTGCACCGCTCGAAGAACTTTATGAAACGTTTGAAAGCAATCGTCCTTCGGTTATCTTGATTAATCAATTTGAAAATAATAGTCAAAATGTTAGTCCAAAAATCAAGGAAATAACAATAGAATTTTCAAAACCCTTAAACGGACAAAACACTGGCGTAGATTTTGGTGATTTAGGACAAGATGCTTTTCCACAAGGAACACTTAAGGGTAGATATTGGGGAGAAAACAATAAATCTTGGACAATACCTGTAGAATTAGAACCTAACAAAAACTATCAATTACTAATTTCAAATAACTTTAGAACAGCAGATAATATCCCTTTAAAACCATATTTAATAGAATTTAAGACCGGAACTGAATAAAGCAGAACTGATATAAAAAAACATTGCTTATTTTAGTTTAATCATTTGGTAGTTGCGATTTTGACACGTCTAATTTTACTTCAGAAAATTTTTGTACTCTAACTCTAACTATTTACATACTTCACCATTTAACAAAAAAGTGAAAACGATTATAGAAACAGAAAGATTATTATTAAGGAAAATCACTCTGGATGATAAGGAGGAATTATTCAAGTTGCATTCTAATCCAGAAGTACAAAAGTACACCGGTGAACCTGTGGTAGAAACCATAGATGAAATAGAAAATGCAATACAAAGCAGAATTAACGATTATAAAAAGTATGGATATGGAAGATGGGCTACTTTTTTAAAGAATGAGATGCAATTTGTAGGTTGGGCTGGCTTAGCATATCTTCCTGAATTTGATGAAATTGATCTTGGTTATAGGTTCTTGCCTACATATTGGGGAAAAGGTTTAGCAACAGAAGCATCTAAATCGATTTTAACGTACGGATTTGATATTCTTAAATTGAAAAAGATAATTGCAATTGCAATGAAAGAAAATAAAGCTTCAATTAGAGTAATGGAAAAAATTGGAATGAAGTTCTATAAAATTGCTCCCTATGAACTTGGAAGTAAAGATGCCATCTGGTACTGGTGTGACCAAAAGTGTATATAAAAAAACAAACGCTAATGAAACGTGCTTTTTTAAGAACTTTGGTAGCAAGACTAGAATATATTTGAATTAAGAGTTTTATAAAAATGAAATTAGATAAAAATCTATCAACACAAGAGCTTGAATCTATACTGAAGATTCTAAAATCACGATTTGAAAAAAGTCCCGATAGATTTATGGAATTAAAATGGGCAGATATTAGGTTAAAACTAGAACAAAATCTAGATGGATTATGGTCTATTAACGAAATGGAAAAATCTGGTGGGGAACCTAATTTATTAGAGTTTAATATCAATGAAAACTCATACATCTTTTGTGATTTTTCTAAAGAAAGTCCGTCAAAAAGAAGAAGTGTTTGTTACGATAATGAAGCATTAGAGTCAAGAAAAAAATACAAGCCAGCGGACAGTGCAAAAAATATGGTTAAAAAAATTGGAATTGAACTAATGAATGAAGTTCAATATAGAAAATTACAAAAGGTAGGTGAATTTGACACTAAAACCTCTAGCTGGTTAGAAACACCTAAGGATATTAGAAAACTAGGTGGAGCAATATTTGGAGATTGTAGATATGGACACGTATTTATTTATCATAATGGGGCAGATTCATACTATGCAGCAAGAGGGTTTCGTGGAATAATTAAAATATAGAAACAATTTCTAGCTGCAAACAACGCATATTGTAAATGGTGAGTTTATTAATAAAAAATTAAATTACACACTATAACCAACAAATGGATATGCTTCAAATTTGTATCCATAAAATCGATCTACTTCTTGTAAAACGTATTCCACAATAAGCACCAATAGATTAAAAATCATATCTTTAGATAAACTAACCCAGTATGATTAATTTCTTTAGAAAAATACGTTACGAGCTTTTAGAAAAAAATAAAACTGGTAAGTATTTAAAGTATGCTATTGGAGAAATTCTTTTAGTCATTATAGGTATTTTAATTGCTCTTCAAATTAATAATTGGAACGATAAAAGAATTGAAATAAAAGAATTAAACACTTCTTTGCATGCAATGCTTGAAGAATTAAATCAAAACATTCAGTTTTTAGAAACAGAAAAAGAAGACAAACAAAAAAGGTTAGCAACCCTAGAAAACTTTAAAGCTGGAGTTGTTTCAAATCAAGAACTAAGAGAAATTGTATATGCAGTTAGTGACGAAATTAAATCAAAGGAGTTTACTACCATTTATTTATCACTAAAAGATGAAAAAAAAATTCGCTTAATTAAGTCTCAAGAATTACGTAATCAAATTACAACATTTTATGAGTACGAGCTGGCCTCTATTAGTGATGCAAATACTTGGCATGAAAAATTTGTAGGTGAGAATATTGACCCATATATTTTAGATTATATTCCTTTATTCGATACTATTGAAGCCGATCTTAATCTAGTAAATGAATTGCTTAATAAGTCAAAATTTAAAAACATTCTAACCACCCAAAAAATGGTTTATAACGGTTATATGACTTCGAATGAAAGAGTAACCCAATTAGCTAACGATTTAAAATTAAATATTGATTCTTATTTGAATGAGTAATGAAAACAAAATAATACGTAAGAAATTAAAGCGCATATTTTCAATAATTACAATCGTAACAATAAGAAAAATATACGTCCAATTGTATTCATAAATAATAAGTATAAACAAATGGAAGCAAAATCGACAGATAGAAAAACATTTCAGCTTATTGAAAATGGTAAACAATTAGGTGAATTAATTTACGAGATTTGTTTTTTTTTTTAAATGCTGAAGTCAAATTAGCAAATACTGATGTATATAAAATTAATCCTGTTGATCTTTTTCAATCAAGTATTTCAGTAACAAAAAATGGTAATGAAATAGCAAACTTAAAAATGAATTGGTCTGGAAATATTGTGTTTACTTTTCAAAACGATAAAGTATTTATATTAAAAGCAAAAAGTGTACTTCATCCCAAATATGTAATCGAGAATAGTGAAAAGGAAAAAATAATTCAGTTTGACCCAAAATTCGATTGGACATGGGATAAGTTCCACTATAAATATGATATTACATTTAATGAAAAACAACTGGATATTTTATTTATAATACTTGGTGTTTATGCATCAAACTACATAATAGCGATAATGACAGGAGCCAATGCAGGAATGGGTTAAATCAATAACATTGTACGTAATAAAAATATAAAATGAATTTTAAGAATGTTTATGCTGCAATAATGACATCTAATATTGAGAAAGCATTAGTATGGTACATAAATCTATTAGATAGAAAATCAGATTACAATCCTATGAAGATCCTACACGAATGGGATTTTCCAAATGGAGGTGTTTTACAGTTAGTTGAAGATAAAGAAAGAGCCGGAAGTTCATCAATAACTATATTGGTTGACGACATTGAAAAAATAAATAATAGTCTTGTCGCTAAAAATATTAAAACAGAACTACAAACAAATTCAGATATAGCTAAAACAATAACAATTTTTGATCCAGAAAACAATCGAATTACGTTTGCTGAAAATGTACAAGGAAGATAAACGAATATATATATTATTCTAATTTCAACAAATATTTGTTGTAAAAGAAAATATATTTATTGATAAACAATAAATTTTATTATATTTACGACATAATTTTAACCCTTAATAATTATGTCAAAAACTAATAACTTAGTATTTAGTGGTCTTAAGATTGTTGCTTGGATCATTTTTGTAGGCTTATGCATTGAAGCAGGAGGCTTACTTGTAAACTTTTTTTTCAGTCTATACAATCCAGAATTCGTTCAAAACTTGTATCAAAAATTAGATTTAAGTGAGTTGTATGCACTTAACAAATGGGCTTTTTATGGTATGTATAGTTTTATTCTATGTATCGCGATACTTAAAGCTTTGCTATTTTATGTGGTCATCATTCTTATTACCAAAATTAATCTTTCAAAACCATTTAGTAGTTTTGCTTCAAAACAGATTTTACAAATTAGTTACTACACACTATCAATAGGACTTTTAAGTCTCATTGCGCGACAAACTGCCAAAAATTTGCAACATCACGGATACGAAATTGATCAATTGAATGAATTTTGGGTAGATAGTGAAGCTTTTATTTTAATGGCAGCTGTTGTTTATGTTATTGCCATTATATTCAAAAAAGGAATAGAAATACAAAATGAAAACGATTTAACTGTATAAATTATGCCAATTATTGTAAATTTAGATGTAATGATGGCAAAACGAAAAATGTCACTTAATGAGCTGTCTGATAGAGTTGGGCTAACACTTTCTAATCTTTCTATTTTAAAAACTGGGAAAGCAAAAGCCATACGTTTTAGCACTTTAGAAACAATTTGTAATGTATTAGAATGCCAACCAGGCGATATTTTAGAATTTGTTGAAGAATAAAGAAACAACCAACTGCTAATAGTTTTTATACTTGTTCGCAGCAAATAGAATAAGAAATGAATAAATTAATAGCAATAGTAGCGCTAGGTTTGATTTTTTCTTGTAAAGTTTCAAATCAAAAAGATAAAGCTGCCCCAAAAAATTCAGAAAAAGAAAAAATTGCATTCGTTACTAATAGAGATGGCAACTCTGAAATTTATATAATGGATATAAATGGAGAGAATCTACAAAATATTACAAAAAATGATTCGCTTGACTTTAGTCCTTCTTGGTCTCAAAACAACGAGCAACTTTATTTTTATTCTAAAAGAAATGGTAATGCAGAGATTTATTCAATAAATACAAATGGCTCTAATTTAAGACAACTAACAAATCATCCTGCAACAGATGTTCTTCCTGCTCCATCACCTAATGGTAATTTAATTTTATTTATGAGTAATAGAGATTCATTAAGTAGAAATATTTATGTGATGAATAATGATGGATCTAATGTTAAATCAGTAACTAAAAACAAATTTTATGAAGAAAGTCCAGACTGGTCACCAGATGGTAAAAAAATAATCTTTACGCGTCAATTAAGAGACTCTATAGACGATTCTCATGCCGCAAATGGGGAAATACATATAATGAATGATGATGGAAGCAATGTACAACGACTTACAAATAAAGAAGGTTATGATTCTGGAGGGAAATTTTCGCCAGATGGTAAAAAAATAGCGTTTTACGGGATTCAAAATAAACAATGGGATTTATTTATTATGAATTCTGATGGGAGTAATTTATATAATTTAACAAATGATATTATAGAATGTTATTCTCCAGATTGGTCTCCCAATGGAGAATGGTTAGTATATACCGCTGGTGAAAAAGGGAATTATAACATTTGGAAAATAAATATTAAAACTAAGCAAAGAGTTCAATTGACAAATACAACCGGAAGAAACGAGGGGCCAGTTTGGAAATAATAGTAGCTATTAACAGAGTGAAAATAAATACTAATTCTCCCCCTACTATAAAATTATAACCAGTTAATATTCATCTATAATTTGCTAAATTAGGATCTTAATTCCATAGCAACCTTGTACACATTTGTTAACAGGAAAATGAGGAAACTTTTTACATACCAACTTATTTTTATTCTATTTCTATCTTGTATTGAAAACAATAAGCAAGGTAGTTTTAATGATAAAAAAGATATTGTAATTAAAGATTGTCACGTTCATATAATGAGCCCAGAATTAATAAATGAGTGGAAATCTTTAGGAATACCATTCTCTAGACCAGAATATTATTATTCAAATTTAGATACAATACTTAAAAAAAATAAAGCTGAATTTATTCATTTAATAGGTATGGGTTATGTGTATGGTAGCCCAGACTTTTACCAAGGAAATGATGAATATGAACAAATAAAAAGAGAAAACGATTTTTTATTTAACACATCTGAAAATTTTCAAAACAAAGTTATTCCCTATTTTACTGTTGACCCTTTAAAAGATTATGCTAAGAGCGAAATTACAAGGTGTTTAAGCAAAAATAGAAATACGGGTTTAAAACTACATTTTAATACATCCCAAGTCTATCTTACCGAGCCTGAGCATCTACAGAAAATAAAGGTGATCTTTGAAATGGCCTCAAATAATAAACTTCCCGTTTTATTGCATTTTGATAATTGGCACCCAAAATTTGGTGAAGAAGATGTCGAAATTTTAGTAGATTCAATTTTAACAAAAATAAAGCCTATACAGTTAACAATTGCTCATTTTGGAACTTCTGGTGGTTTTAATCAAAAAACAAAAAATGTTGTTGATGCGTTTGTAGAGCTGTATGATAAGAGTAAAATACCGCAACAACATAAAATTTATTTTGATATATCTGGAGTTGCTTTAGATAAAAATAGTGAAGGAGTAGATAAATTATCTGAAGAAGAATTTATAGAATTAAAATCATATTGTGATAAATTAGGGTATGAGAAAATTATCTTCGGAACAGATTATCCTCTTTATACTACAGAAGAATATATTAATATTTTAAAAGAAAAAGTAGGTTTAACAGATTCAGAAATTAGAACTATAATTAATAAAAAAGTTGCTACTAACAACAGTAATAAATAGGATTAATTCTCTACTATTTCAAAAAATCTCCACAGTGGTTCTATTAGAAAACCAGAATTATTTCAGAAAAAATTATCAAGTAACAAATTGGTAAAACGTATAAAAACAAGAAAATGAAAAAAATAGGAATTATTACTACAATTATATTTACAGCTCTTTTAATTGGTTGTAACTCTAACACTACAAAACCTAAAGAGGATACTGAAACAGTGCTTCAAAATAATCAACACACAGACACTCTTACAAAACACTTAAAACCTTTTAACGCAAATTTACCTACCATTGGACTTCTTATGTTTAATGGGGTTTTACAGAGTGAAGTAATTGCAACGTCTGATGTTTTTGCGAAACCAAACCAAGAAGGCGAACAACTTTTTAATGTTATAACAATAGCTGAATCTGAAAATCCAATAACTACTGAAGAAGGAATGCATTTTGTACCAGATTACACCTTTGAAAATACCCCAAAATTAACAGTCTTATTTGTTCCTAGTGCTTACGATATGTATGCGCAAGTACACAATGATAAAATTATTGATTTTATAAAAAAGAAAAACGAAGAAACAGAGTTTACTGTGAGTAATTGCGCAGGTGCACAATTAATAGGAGAATCTGGAATTGCAGATGGACATAAAATTGTTACGTGGATTGGCGGTGGAGAACAATTGCAAAAAGATTATCCTAATTTAAAAGTTCAAAATGATAGCCTGGTAACATTTGTTGAGGATGGAAAATTTAGCTCTTCAAATGGAAATTTAGCGAGTTATATTTCTGCTTTAAATTTATTGGAAAAAATGACAAGTCCAGAACATAGAATGTTTGTTGAAAGCTATTTATACTTAGATCGTCTTCAAAATTGGAAAAAAATAAATTATACTAAACATTCCTAAAATTTTTACTTTTAAAAGTAATTTTAATAAAACAATATTCTAAATAAATTGGTCGTTACATAGAAAAATGAAAACGTAAACCTCCTTAATTATGATTTATCAATTAAAATTATTTTCAATTTTAACTTTGGCATTAAGTGTATTAACATCTTGTAAAAATGACGACAATTCAAATAGCAATGAAACTAGTGCCGATCAAGTAATTGAAATTGCCCAAAATGGCACTTGGCGAATCTCCTCTTTTATAGACTCTGGCAATAATGAAACTTCTCATTTTAATGGTTATATATTTACTTTTAATACAGATGGAACTTTGGTTGCAGTGAAAGGAAATACTACAGTCGAAGGGTCTTGGTCTGTAACAGACAACAGTAATAATAGCTCAACAGATGATGATGGAAATAGTACAAATGACGATGATTTTAATATCTTTTTTCCGGTCCCAGAGAGTAATGATTTTGAAGACTTAAACGATGATTGGGATATTGTTTCTGTAAACACAACTACTATCTCATTAACAGATGTAAGTGGTGGAAATGGCGGGACAGATTTCTTAACATTTGTCCGTAATTAATTATTACATTTGATAAAATGTAAAAGGCTTTCAATTTATTCTGAAAGCCTTTTTTATATAAAAAATTATAAAAAACCCGTCAATCTTTATGAAAAACACAATACTAATTTTAATAGTTTTCGCCTTTTTAGCTTGCAAAAATGAACCAAAAATAAAAAGTAATATTGAAACTAAAAATGAGAATGTAGAGATTGAAACAGGTAAAATTAGAGTCTTAAATTTTGGGACAATGCATTTAAGCGGAAGCACAGATGCATATTCTTCACAAACAAATAGTAACAATCCAGAAGTAAAGGCAGACTTAGAAAAAGTAATTAAAATGTTGGTAGATTTTAAACCTACCGTTATTTGCTTAGAAATTCCATCAGAAAGCAATGCATATATTATGGAAACGTATACTAAATATAAAACCGACCAAACCAATAAACTTAATTGGTCTGAAGAAGTAAATGTATTAGGTTTAGAAGTGGCGAGGTTAAGTGGTACAGAAAGAATATATGGAATAGATAGCCCAACAGATTTTAACTGGACAAGACTAGCAGAACTTGCAAATAAAAAAGAAAGTGATAGCTTATATTTTAAACAAGTTATGGATGGTTACGAAAAGCTTTACAAACAAACTTTGTTAGATCAATTTAAAGAAATGAATAAAGAAAGCTATAAAGCAGAAACATTTAATTTATATAACTTTTTGGCTACCACAGACACAAAAAATTATGAAAGCGCAAAAATAGTAGCAAATTTTTATGAACGAAATCTAAAAATTTTTGCTAACTTTTCAGACATTCCTTTAACAGAAAATGATAGAGTTTTAATTTTAATGGGTGCAACTCATACAGCATATTTAGATATTTTTATTGAAAATAGCCCATTGTATAAATTAGAAAATACTGCAACATACACCAACTATTAAATAGTAATAGTATGAAAAAAAACATCCTTATTGTTTTTATAATTTCAACAGCGCTATTGTTAATTCCATTAATAGCTATGCAATTTACAGAAGAGGTTAACTGGACAATATTAGACTTTATTGTTGCTGGTTTTCTTTTACTTAGTACAGGAGTAGCATGTTCTATTGTTTTAAAAAAAATAAAAAAAAGGAACCATCAAATTCTTATTATTATTGCTTTTTTAGCTGCACTTTTTCTTATTTGGGCAGAGCTTGCTGTAGGCATATTTGGAACACCTTTTAGTGGTAGTTAAAAATAAATATTTCAAAACGACTTTTTTTAGACCGTTATTTCCAGTTTATATCCTATACCGTGAACATTTGTAAGTTTAATTGTTTCGTCTTCTTGTAACTTTTTACGCAATTTAGAGATATAGGTATCTAAGCTTCTCCCTACAAATACACCATTGTCTTCCCACACTTTTTTTATTAAATCATCTCGTTTTACAACTTGATTAGGGTGCGCCACAAAAATTTCTAAAAGTTCACATTCTTTTTTTGATAAGTTAATTTCAACTGCCTTTTTAATTAAAATATGTTGCTCTGGATAAAACTGAAAGCTTCCAAGGGATGTGTAATTTTTATTAGACCCATTATCAATTTTTGGCTGCTTACGTTTATATAAAACCAGTATAATTAAAAGAATAGCTACAAAAAGCAAACTATACATAATAATATGGCTGGTACTTAAACTCGATGTAGCTTTGGTGAAATTTACTTCAATAATGTAACAGCCATTAGGTAAAAACCTACCGCCACAAGGTATTATATCACTCTCCACATTATTTTGCATTAAAAAACTATAAGGAACTTCTTTATCTGCACAACGTAGAACCTCAACAATATATTCATTTGGCAATTGTGCTTTCTTAAAGCTTTCTTTAATAAAAGAAACTAAATCACTAGGATCGAAAGAAATGTTTTTTTCAAATGAAAGTTGATATTTATCTTTTTCTAATTCAATAATGGGTAGCACTAATGAAGTACTATCTTGATTAACTAATAATAGTTTATTACCAACATCGCGCAATGCAATTTTTACTGTTTCTGAAAAATCATCATGCTGTTCTTCTGTCTCTGAAAAACCTAACATGAAAAAAATTACACCTATAATTACACCTAATACGTAAATTCTCTTGCTTTCCATGTACTACAAATAACAAACAATTTTATGAGAATTTACAGTGGTTCACACTTCTTTGACAATTTTTTGACACTTTTAAGGACTTTAAGATTTAGTTTTACATAAAATAAAATAGAATGACTAAAAGCATAAGGAAAGTAAGTATTATACTATTTGTTTTTTGTTTCCCATTTATATGTAAATCACAAAATACAGGACAAAAGTACAAGCAAATTTTAATAACAGATATTACATGGGATAAAGAAATTATACCCTTCCCTATTAATTTTGCACCTCAAATAAATTTTGAAGGATACGAAGATGCACAATTTCCACCAGGTTGGGGAAAAGTAGAAAGTGAAGAATTTTGGTCATACATTTTTGCTTGGAATATAAGTGGAGTAAAAACTCTTACTGAAGAAGAGTTAACTAGTAACATTAAATTATATTTTGATGGTTTAATGGATGTAGTTAATGATGACAAAAGCATCACGATCCCTCCTACTGCAGCTAACTTTACTAAACAAAATATTGGAAAATACTCTGGAAATGTTGCCGTATATGATGCCTTCCGAAGTAAAAAAAGCATAACACTTAACGTTCTTGTTGAGCATCATTACTGTGAACAAAAGAAAAAAACTATTGTTATATTTAGATTTTCACCCAAGTCTTTTGACCATACTATATGGGACATGTTAATGGAAGCTAAATTAGATGAAGAATATTGTATTAATTAACCTTAAAAATCTTAAAAATGAATTTACTCGTAACTCTATTATTAGTTCTCTTAAGCATTAGTTGTTTAGAAGATAACCCGAAAAACAATGTCGCCATAGAATCAATACACACAGAAAAATCAAGTATAAAAAAACATCAATTTGATATAGACAAACCATATCTAGTCACTTTAAAAATTAATAAGACAAATAATAATGAATTTAGTCTTATTACTCTAGTTGATATATATGATAAAGAGTTCTTAAGTGGTCCTCATTCTAATGGATTTTTTGTGGGAGATTTTGCTATATCTTTAGAAGAAACTAATAATATTACTATAAAAGATCCTATCGTAAAGTCGCCAAAACCAATAGAAACTACAGATCCCTGGGGGGATGGGCAAGTTAATTGGATAAAAAGAAACACTACATATTCTCAAAAATTTACCATAAATAGTACTCAAGATTTTAAAGTAACTGGTTATATTAATTTTGAAATGGAACCTAAAAAATCTATAGAAAACACAAAATTTATTATATCACAAAATGATGGAACTTTATCTGTAGAAAAAATAACTACGACTATTCCTTTTACAAAATAATATCCATTTAAGGTGTCTAAATAAAATAAAGCGTTTTATATTTAATTTTAAGTTAAATAACCCATTTTAGATTATGAAAGAATCTCCTATCCTTGTAGAAAAAACTTTTGAAACAAATACTAAAAAAGTATGGGAAGCCATTACTAAGAAAGAGTTGATGAAACAATGGTATTTTGATTTATCTGATTTTAAACCAGAAGTGAGTTTTACTTTCACTTTTACAGGTGGTCACGAAGATGGAATTCAATATATCCATGAATGTGAAATTACAGAGGTTATTTCTGAAAGAAAACTTACCTATAGTTGGTTGTATAAAGGCTATGAAGGAAAATCGCATGTAAGTTTTCAATTAACCCCATCTGGAAATAAAACCACACTTACACTTACTCATAGTGGTATTCACACTTTTCCAAAAACAAATCCAGATTTTGCAATAAATAATTTTAAAGAAGGATGGAATTATCTAATAAACGAATCTTTAAAAGCATTTTTAGAAAAAGCACATTAATATATTATAGTAATTAAAGGCTTTATTACATAGTATCAAAAAAAACCCGACCAATTGGTCGGGTTTTCTATTTTAATCTTTCAAGCATTAAGCTTAAAAACAAATGTTTATTACTTTACTTCTTCAAAGTCAACATCTTCAACATCGCTGTTTTCTTTAGATGCGCTTTCAGCTTCAGTGTCAACATCTGGTGCAGGAGCACCTTGTTGCGCTTCAGCTTGTGCTTTATACATCTCTTCCGAAGCAACTTTCCAAGCTTCGTTAATCTTATCCAACGCTGGTTGAATAGTATCAACATCCTTAGTTTCGTATGCTTTCTTCAAGTCTTCAAGAGCAGCTTCAATTGGTGCTTTCTTATCATCAGATAGTTTATCACCAAATTCTTTAAGTTGCTTTTCAGTCTGGAAGATCATTCCATCTGCTTCATTAAGTTTATCAACTTTCTCCTTCGCAGCTTTATCACTTTCAGCATTTGCTTCAGCTTCAGCTTTCATTTTTTGAATTTCTTCTTCAGTTAATCCACTAGAAGCCTCGATACGAATATCTTGTGACTTGTTTGTCGCTTTATCTGTTGCACTTACTTTAATGATACCGTTAGCATCAATATCGAAAGTTACTTCAATTTGAGGAGTACCTCTCTGTGCTGGTGGAATTCCATCTAAGTGAAAACGACCAATCGTTTTATTGTCTGGTGCCATAGGGCGTTCACCTTGCAGTACGTGAATCTCAACACTTGGTTGATTGTCTGCGGCAGTAGAGAATACTTGCGACTTTTTAGTAGGGATTGTAGTGTTAGCTTCAATAAGCTTAGTCATTACGCCACCCATTGTTTCAATACCTAATGATAATGGTGTTACGTCCAACAGTAATACGTCTTTTACATCTCCTGTTAATACACCACCTTGTATTGCAGCTCCAACAGCTACTACCTCATCTGGATTTACTCCTTTGTTTGGTTTTTTACCAAAGAATTTTTCTACAGCTTCTTGCACAGCAGGAATACGTGTAGAACCACCTACTAAAATGATTTCATCAATATCACTTTTGCTTAAACCTGCAGCTTTTAGTGCAGTTTCACAAGGCTTAATTGTTCTTTTTACTAAGTCGTCGATTAATTGCTCAAACTTCGCTTTTGTTAACGTTTTTACCAAGTGTTTTGGTCCGCTAGCGGTAGCCGTAACGTATGGCAAGTTAATTTCTGTTTGTGCAGCAGAAGACAATTCAATCTTTGCTTTTTCTGCAGCTTCTTTTAAACGCTGAAGTGCCATTGGGTCTTTTCTAAGATCCATATCTTCTTCTGCTTGAAACTCATCTGCCAACCAGTTAATTATTTTTTGATCCACATCATCACCACCTAAGTGTGTATCACCATCTGTAGATAATACTTCAAATACACCATCACCTAATTCTAAGATAGATACATCATGTGTTCCACCACCAAAATCAAATACTACTATTTTTTGGTCGGTTCCTTTTTTATCCATTCCGTAAGCCAAAGCTGCTGCAGTAGGCTCGTTGATAATTCTACGAACTTTTAAACCAGCAATCTCACCAGCTTCTTTAGTAGCTTGACGTTGACTGTCATTAAAATATGCAGGAACGGTAATAACAGCTTCAGTTACTGTTTGACCTAAATAATCTTCTGCAGTTTTCTTCATTTTCTGAAGAATCATCGCGCTTAATTCTTGTGGTGTGTATAAACGACCATCAATATCAACACGTGGGGTATCGTTATCTCCTTTTTTTACATCGTATGCGGCTCTTTCGGCTTCATTTTTTGACTCCGAATACTTGTTCCCCATAAAACGTTTAATAGAAGAAATAGTCTTAGTTGGGTTTGTCACAGCTTGTCTTTTTGCCGGATCCCCTACTTTAATTTCACCGCCTTCTACAAAAGCAATTACAGAAGGTGTTGTTCTTTTTCCTTCGGCATTAGGAATTACTGTTGGCTCGCTACCTTCCATAACAGCCACACAAGAGTTGGTTGTTCCTAAGTCGATTCCAATTATTTTACTCATAGTGTTATAATTATATTTTTTACTAATTCAATTTTTATTGTACGATGTGTATATGACAATGATTATGCCACTAGATTGATTCTGCCATACTGTCATAAATAAAATATTGCACCTTTGTTTTTAGGGCTTTTTCCTATCTTGTTTTAAATAAAAAACAAGATAGGGTCGGGCTATCTGCGCTACACGGTAGCTTGCTTCTATCCCTAACGCGTATCTTTTTACCTATATAAAGCTAGTTGCTTTTTATAGTTAATAACTCCTTCCATTGCGTCGTGTACCGTGGGCTTCTTTCTTTTTTAATAAGCTCCCATTCTTTAACTCGTGTTCCTACCAAACCAGAAGAGATAGTTGCTTTTCCAAATTTTCTATTAATCGCATCGAATGTTTCTATTAATTTAGGGTTGTTTAATTTTGATGGTTGATGAAACAAATTACCCTGCACATATTCTTGCGGAATAATTCCACTTAAATTCACTCCTACTTTTTTATAGCGATAACCAGGCTTATAAATACCAATCAACGCCTCTCGCGCTGCTGTAATGAGTTTAAAAGTATCGTTTGTAGGAATGTCTAGAGTTACCGTTTGGCTATTGGCATATTGTTTATCTACGTTGCTATGGTAGTTGGTATGCACAAACACTTGTATATAGGTAGCGCATGATTTTTGAGCTCGTAATACTTCACTTACTTCACTAATATAATATGCACAAGCTTCTTCAATACGTTCTAGGTCGGGCAATTTAATTCCAAAAGATTTTGCTGTTCCTATTCCTTTTTTGGGAGGAGGCTGGGTTACAAACTCTACACATGATTCCCCACGGAGTTCTCGCCAAGTACGCTCTCCTACCACAGTCATTTCTTTGCGTACCCATTGAAGCGGTAATTGAGTAAAATGGTATGCATTAAAAACGTCTATCTTTTTTAATCGCTCGGCGTGTTTTCTGCCAATCCCCCAAACGTCTCCTATTTTACACCATTGTAAAGCTTCTATTCTTTTTATTTCAGAATCAATAACACACACATGATTGTTTGCTGTAATTTTCTTAGACATTTTATTGGCAAGTTTTGCCAATCCTTTGGTAGGTGCAATTCCCACACCCACGGGTAATCCGGTGTTTTTAAAAATGGTTTCTTTAATTTGATACCCCAATGCTACTAATGAAATATTATTTATCCCAGATAGGTTAACAAAAGCTTCGTCAATACTGTACACTTCTACCTGAGGAGAAAAAGTAGTAAGAATGTTCATGACCCGCTGTGACATTTCACCATATAATGTATAATTGGATGAAAAAAAATTCACTTTATGAGCAATCAATTGATCCTTTATTTTAAAAACAGGCTCAAACATGGGGATTGCTGTAATTGCTTTCGCTTCTTTATTGGCAGCTATTACACAACCATCATTATTACTAAGTACTACTACAGGTTTCCCCAATAAATCTGGCCGAAAAACTTGTTCGCAACAAGCATAAAAACTATTGCAATCTATTAGTGCTATCATTGTGTATGATGGATTATGTATGTAATAATTCCCCATACTGTAAACTCTTCTTCAGAAAAACCAAAAGGAATACGTCTTACTTTAAATTCCCCCTCTTGAATTACCAATGCCAAGGCATTAAAATTACGAGATAAGGAACGATCTATAATTAATACATCCTTATGCATAATATGATGCTCTGCAAAAGCATTTCCATCTACCCGTACAAAAAAAGTAGCATCTTTATTTACAAGTAATTCCTGATTTAAATCAATAGTAGGTTCTAGATAGTGTGTCGCAGGGCTTGCAAAACCTGTCTGTTTTGAAACACCTGGTTCGTGTCTACTTTTTACCTTCGTTAATTTTCCTGATGTAACTATTTCCATAATTCAAAAATATGGAATATTTCCAATTAATTGGATTTTTTCCAATTAAAGATATTGACAAAATTGTTGATTATTATAAGTAGATACATTAAAATTTCTTAGGTTTGATTTACGATTTAAGTTATGGAAAGTATAAGTGTTTTTGATATGTTAAAAATAGGTGTGGGACCTTCAAGTTCACACACTTTAGGACCTTGGCGTGCCGCAGGGAGATGGATAGAAGAATTAAAAACAAAAGGTGTTTTTAATGAGGTTGTTTCTATTCATGTAGACCTTTATGGCTCGTTATCACTTACAGGTAAAGGTCACGCTACAGATATTGCTGTTATGTTAGGACTTTGTGGTTTTGATCCTGTAACCTTTCCCATTGAAAAAATAGACGAAACGATTGCTTTTATTACTTCAGAAAATGTACTGAAGCTTAATGAAGAACTCCCTGTTCCTTTTTTTCCGAAGGAGAATATAAAATTTAACAGAAAATTTTTAGAGTTTCATCCCAACGGAATCACCTTTAGAGCAACCTTAAAAAATGGCAAGACAACAACAGCCACTTTTTATTCTATTGGTGGTGGATTTGTAGTAAAAGAAGAACGAAAACGTGCTAAAAAGAAGATTGAAATATTTTCTCAATTCCCCTTTCCTACTCAAAAAGGCACAGAACTTCTTGCATATTGCAAAGCCGAAGGAAAGTCAATTAGTGAGATTGTATTAGAAAATGAAAAATCACTTCGTACAGAAGAAGAAATAAATGAAGGATTAAAAGCAATCTGGGATGTAATGCTAGATTCTATGTATGTAGGTGCACATACAGAAGGGAAATTACCGGGAGGTCTCAATGTACAAAGAAGGGCTTTCGAAATGAATAAAAATTTACTAGGGGAAAAAACCTATACCAATGCTATAGAATGGATTGCTGCCATAAGAAATACAGAAGTAAAGTTTAGACAAATTTTAAAATATGTTTCTTGCTTTGCCTTGGCAGTAAATGAAGTAAATGCATCACTGGGTCGTGTGGTAACTGCTCCTACCAATGGAAGTGCTGGAGTAATTCCTGCTGTTCTAATGTATTATATCGTTATTGAAAACCACGATGCAAATTTTGAAGATATTAGAAAGTTTCTGCTGGTAAGTGGCGAAATTGGTAGTTTATTTAAAAAGGGGGCAACTATCTCTGCCGCAATGGGTGGATGCCAAGCCGAAATAGGCGTCTCTTCTGCAATGGCAGCTGGAGCTTTAACCGAGTTAATGGGTGGTACTCCAGAACAGGCACTTATGGCTAGTGAAATTGCAATGGAGCATCATCTAGGTTTAACTTGTGACCCAATTGCAGGTTTAGTACAAATTCCTTGTATAGAGCGTAATGCTATGGGGGCTATAAAAGCAATAAATGCTTGTGAGATGGCTTTAGATAGTGATCCATCTCAAGCAAAAGTCCCTTTTGATAAAGTGATTGCAACTATGTGGGAAACTGCAAAAGATATGACCAGTAAATACAAAGAAACCAGTGAAGGCGGGTTAGCAGTACAGGTTAATATAAGTGACTGTTAAGTTTTATTGACAGTTTTGTTGTCTTCTGGAATCGATAAGATGAATAATTTTCCATCCCTTGTCTGTTTTTGCTAATGTAAATGCATTTGCTCCACAGTGACTTAATTGGTCGTTAAACCAAAATTGATAAGGAGTCCAAACGTGCGCCAAATTACCATCTATTTGAATCTTGTATTGTGAAATACGCTCATCCCATTTTTGCTCTTTAGTTCTTTTTGCGATTGCTTGCAATAAATTACTAGCGGTAGAAGTAGAAACTACATTTTTTCCGTCCTTATCTGTGAATGCTGTTTGCATAGGAGCATCTTTTTGAATCACACTACTCATCTTTAAAGTATCTCCTTCGTGAAAACCTTCAAAAAAAGTAACAATTACTTGTTTAGCATCTGCTTCGGAAAAACCTTCTTGTGAGAAAGAAATATTACTTACAATTAGAAATACTGCTATAAGAAACAACTTCATGAGTAAATTATTTAAGTAGTGAAATTCAAAATTAGTACTTTTACCATTCAATTTCAGAAAAAATATGTCTACAGCTAAAAAAGAGTACAAACGTATTACTACCAAAACCTTGGTAGATATGAAAAATAAAGGTGAAAAAATATCGATGTTGACAGCATACGATTATACTATGGCTAAAATAGTTGACGGTTCTGGTATTGATGTTATTTTGGTTGGAGATTCTGCTTCAAACGTAATGGCGGGACACGAAACTACTTTACCTATTACGCTAGACCAAATGATTTATCATGCTGCTTCTGTAGTTAGAGCTATAGAACGAAGTCTGGTTGTAGTAGATTTACCATTTGGTAGTTACCAAAGTGATCCTAAAGAGGCATTACGATCTGCTATACGTATTATGAAAGAAAGTGGAGCCCACGCGGTAAAACTAGAAGGTGGTAAAGAAATTAAAGAGTCAATAAAAAGGATTCTCAATGCTGGGATTCCTGTTATGGGACATTTAGGGCTTACTCCACAGTCTATATATAAATTTGGAACTTATACCGTTCGTGCAAAAGAGGAAGAAGAAGCAGATAAACTTAAAGAAGATGCTTTATTATTGGAAAAAGCGGGTTGTTTTGCTGTAGTTTTAGAAAAAGTGCCGGCAAAATTAGCCGAAGAAGTAGCAAAAAGCCTTACCATACCAATTATTGGTATTGGAGCAGGGAACGGTGTAGATGGACAAGTATTGGTAACACATGATATGGTTGGAATGACACACGAATTTAACCCAAGGTTTTTACGACGTTATTTAGATTTATATTCAGAAATGACAAATGCTTTTCAGAAATACAGTGCAGACGTAAAAAGTGGTGATTTTCCTACAGATAAAGAACAATATTAATGCACTCTACCGTAGAAAATCTTCAAGTACTTTATGAAGATAATCATTTACTTATAATCAACAAGCGCCCAGGAGATATTGTACAGGGTGACAAAACAGGCGATACACCCTTATCTGAAGTTGTAAAAAATTATATTGGTAAAAAATATAATAAACCGGGAGCTGTTTTTTTAGGTGTTGTTCATAGAATAGACCGGCCCACTAGTGGAATTGTAGTATTTGCGAGAACGAGTAAAGCATTAACTCGTTTAAATAAAATGTTTTCGGAAAGAGAAACAAAAAAAACATATTGGGCAGTTGTAAAAAATGCTCCATCAAAAACTTCTGAAAGACTTGTTCATTTTTTAAAAAGAAATCCGAAGCAAAACAAATCGTATTCTCATGTTAATGAGGTGCCAGATAGTAAAAAAGGAATACTTACCTATACTTTAATAAATAAAACAGAAAGGTATTTTTTATTAGAAATTGATTTGGAAACTGGGAGACATCATCAAATTCGTTCTCAACTTTCTGCTATTGGCAGCCCTATAAAAGGAGACTTAAAATATGGTTTTGAAAGGAGTAACAAAGATGGGAGTATACATTTACATGCACGAAAACTAACATTTAAACATCCAGTCCTTAAAGAAGAAATGACAATTGAAGCTAATCCGCCTGATGACCCCATCTGGAATGCTTGTGTTAGTTTTTAGCTTTTTGAATTCTATCCCACGCTTTCTTTGTAATTATAATTAACTCTTCTTTTTTCATATCCCAAAAAGAAAAATATTTTTCACTAATTACAGTACATTGGGTCCACTCTACATAATTTTTATATAAAAGTAATGTACAAATATCTGTTTCTGTAATTATAGGATAATCATTAATAACATGGTTGTGGGTAATAAACTCTAATGAAGCTTTACCGTCTGCTGCGCTATAGGGAAAATTTAATAAGCTATTATGTATTTTGCTTACTTTATTAAAATTGTCTTTTTTATCAAACTCAAATAAGTAATCATTTCCTAATAAAACATGACCAGAGGTAGTTGGGCCAGTTAAAGAATAGACTAATATTTTATTTTCATAAAATATTGGAACTAAATTATAGTTGGTGTTATCAAAAAATGTGAATATTCCATCTTTATTTTCATGTACAATACCATTAGCAGTATTTCTTGCTTTAATTAAGCGTATTTCTTTATTGTTTGGGACTCTAGCAACAGTATCAATCTCAAATCTATTTATAAAGATTTCAATATCTGGAAAGGTTATAGAGAATACTACATTTTGTTGGGGTGTTTTATCATAATATATTGCTATGGTATTATTTGCATCTGTATACGACAAATATCCACCTATTTTCTCTCTTTTATGGTAAAAATTCTCTTGCAAAATATCTGTAGAAGTCCAAGAAGCCAATTCAGACTTATATAACTCATAAGCTATGTCTAGGGTTTTCTGTTTTAGCTTTTCTATTTTACTATTTTGTCCAGAAGATATACTTATAGCTAAGCAACATATAAGTGTAGGGATAAATTTCATATTAGATGCTTACTATTTCATTTTTTAAGGCATATAATACGAGCCCTACCCTATTTTTAACATTCAATTTATTAAATAAATCTTGTCGATACCCATCTATTGTTTTTGGACTAAGATTCATTATTTCGGCAATTTCTTTGTATGTCATTTCGCTACATGCTAGTTGCAAAAAAGTAATTTCGTTTTCTTTTAATATTATTTTTTGATCATTTGTGTTAGGCTGCAATGATTGTAAAAGTGTCTCCGCTACTCTTTCTGAATGATAAAAACCGTTTTTTATAACCTCACCTAATGCAATTTCTAATTTATTAGGATGAATATCTTTTAGTAAATATCCTTTTACTCCTTTACGTAACATTTTTAAAATAGTTTCTTCATTATCATCCATTGATAATGCAAGAACTTTAATTTCGGGATGGTTTTTTTTAAGCCACTCGGCAGTTTCAAAACCACCCATTACTGGCATATTAATATCTAATAGAATGATTTGAGGTTTTACTTTTTCATTCTGAAATTTTTCTTGAAGCTCTTTTCCATTTTTTGCATGATACAAAACTTCAAACCCTGGAAATGATTTAATAAGTTGCATCAATGACCCCGCAAAAAGTAAATGATCATCGACAATTACAATACTAGTTTTATTTTTATTGTTCATTAATGTAGGGATATTTTATAGATAATGTAGTTCCTTCTCCAATGTTTGAAGTTAAGTTAAAATTGGCTCCTAAAAGAGCGGCACGACTTCTCATTGTTTCCATACCAGAATTTTGATTTTTCTGTAATATATCAAAACCAACGCCATCATCTTTAACTAAGATTGATATAAAATCTTTATTGTAAACGACAGTAACATCCAATGAGCTAGCCTTTGCATGCTTCATTACGTTTGATAAAAATTCTTGAATTATTCTAAATATAACTATTTCGTTTTCTCTTTTTAATACTACTATTTCTCCTTCAATACTTAAGGATGCTTTTAAGAAATTTAATCTATTAAACCGCTCTATCTCAACTTGTAATGACGTGATAAGACCATTCTTTTTAATTACATCACTATTTAATGTTTTAGACAATGCTCTTACTTGTTGCACTGAATCTGTAACAACTGCTTTTGTTTCATCAATTTTATCGTAATACACTTCGGGAACGGCGTTTCTTAGAATATTAAGTTGAATATTAGCAACAGATAATAATTGACCTATATTATCGTGTAACTCCCAAGCTATATTCTTTAACGTTTGCTCTTGTATCTCTAACTTAGAATTAACCAATTCTTTTTCAAATCTTTTTTCTGCCTCAAAACGTTCTACTAAATAGCGATTTTTCTTTCTTTGAAAAGCTAAAAAGAAAATTACCACAAATAATATTAGAAAAAATATTACTGCAATAAAATAAGCTATTAATAATATTTCTTCTTTTTTGAGCATAAATAAAAACCTAATATAAAACAGGAATACATAAACAAATTAGAATACAAAAGTAAGCTTGATTGCAAAGTAACGAAGGTAGAGTTTTCAGAATTAAAATATTCAGATAATATTGTAAATGGTGTTACACATAAAGTAAAAGCCAATATACCTATTGATATATACATTGGTAAAAAGCGTTTTAAATTTAATAATACTTCACTTTTTAAAATCTCAAAATAAAGCAACACTATACTAAGAAATATAAGGAAGGCACCAAATAAATTAAGATAAATAGAATCTTTTGTGAAAAAAACGTCTGTTACCGCCAAGTTGATAATTGAGGATATAATATAAAAAACAATCAAAAACTGTACAATGACTTTCCATATACCCTTTCTTAAAAACTCACTAAAATAATATGAGTAAAATGCAGAAGAAACTAAAGTATAAATGTTTATTACCCATCTATTATCAATAAAAATAGTATCCTTAAAAAAAGGTAATAATCTACCCTCTGAAAAATACATTATGGCAGAAATGCTCCCTAATAATTCTGAAAAGATAACATACCATAAAAACCATACTAGATATTTATCTACAGGTTTTAAGTTTGGAACTTTTATAATAAAAATAGTACCACTTATTGCCGCTAATAATTCTAATACATTAATAGGTATTACATAAATTAAAAAATCAGTTAGTCCCACTCCTATATGCTTTAGGAGGCCAACCACCGTTGCCTTTGTTAAGAGGCTCAATATTGTAGTTTGTTTTTGAGTTACCGTCTACCCCTTCTGCTGCACACAAAAAAACTGTTGCTTTATTTGAAGTAGCATCATCATAGGCAGCAAAATATACTCTAATTGCAGGACTTGCAATTTCTTGATTAGCAGACTCTTCTTTTACATAGTTAATATATTCTTGCAATTGATCTATATTAAAAGTTACTGCACATACTTCTTCTCTTTGTTGAGCTCTTTCAATATCTTTCGCTCTTGTATCCATCCATTTTTTTTGAAGCTTTTCTGCTTCAGAAACTGGAATACATGTTGATGGTTTAGGCATAATTAGTTAGTTTATGAGGTTAATTATCTAAAAGTAATCAAAACATGTAAAGCCTTTAAATATTTTTTAAAAAATAGGAAAAATCCTATTTGCAAAAGGGGGTTTTTCCTGTAAGCCTAATTGTATCTCATTTTAATAAAAACTTTATTTTCTCACCACTTCTTTTTTGAGATAACAAATCCATCGCTTGATCTGTAAGTTGTAAAATTCTAGCATAGCCTCCAGTAGTTTGTGCATCTCGCATTAAAACTATACATTGTCCAGAAGGTGTTAATTGAACTGTTCCCGGTTGTACAGGAGCAGTAATAATTTCTGTTGCTGAAACATTCTCCAAGCTTTCAAGCATATATGCCATTCTATTACTTTGAGAATTTACTACAAGTTCTATGTGACTAATCTTATCTTGAAATTCTTTTGGTAATAAGTAAAAATCTGGTCCTTTAAAAACGGTTATTTCACAATCATTAAATTTAGATTTACTCACTTTTACAGAAGCTGTTGTAATAGATTTTTCTATATCTGATTTAATAAAAAATATATCTTCTTTTCCTAATGTCTTATTTTTTGTAATTCCTGAATATTGACTTGTACTTCCCATAACTTCTTCAGCTATAAAGCCACCAGGGATTGAGATATAGGCACGAACTCCAAACGCTGAGAGCCCAAATTTTAATATGTTATTCTCTAAAACATTAACTTTAGTATTTAAGGGGATTTCTACATTATTAAGAGTAGGTGAAAAACCTGCTCCTGTAATAGCAATTTGAGTTGCTACATCAAATTTTAAAACGGGACCTACAAGTGTAATTTCTAAAAGAGTAGCATTTGGTTTATTACCTACTAATCTATTTGCTAATCGTGCAGAATACTGATCCATAGCTCCACTTAATGGAACTCCTAAATTTCTATATTTAAAACGCCCTAAATCTTGAAAAGTGGTATAAAGACCCGTAGAAATTACTTTAATCATTATATACCTCCTTTGTTATTTTATATTCGCGTTTCTTAATAGCTAATAAAATGCGATTAAACTCTTTTATTGTAACTGCCTTAAATTTAATGTAGTCACCAGCTTGAAACAAAGAATAAGGTGGTTTATTAACAGTAAAAAAATCCAACGGTGTTTTTCCTATAATGTTCCATCCTCCCGGTGAATTTACTGTATAAATTCCTGTTTGGCTACCTCCTATTGCGACACTCCCTTTTTCTATAATTTTTCTTGGTAAAATCTTTCTTGGGGTATGAATTTTTGAATCCAATCCACCTAAATATGGAAAACCAGGCAAAAACCCTAAAAAGTATATTTTATACAAAGGTTTGGTGTGCAATTCTATTAGCTCCTTTACACTAATTTTATTTTTGTAGGCTACCTCTTTAATGTCTAAGCCATATTTATTAGTATAACAAACTGGAATAGTAAACACGTATTTTTTAGTTGAAATTTTAGAGCCTTTATTTATGTCTTCTCTTTCTAATTTTTTTATGAAGTCTATAGTTTCTATATCATTTTTAAGATAAATTGCTAAAGAATGGTATGTAGGGACTGTTTCGATAATCTCGTCTTTAAATCTTTCAGTAACAACATAATTCATTTTAAGAACTTCATTGTGTAAGACTTCATCAATCTTCTTTTCCCAATTTATTATAATTGCGTGTTCACCAAAAGCTTCAATTGTATATTGGAGTTTCATCTTACAAGTTCAATATTATGATTACTCATTTGAGATCTTATGTATTTTAAAATTTCAACTGAGTGTAAATGATCACTATGAATACAAAAAGTAGATGCTACAATTGGTATTTTCTTATTTAAAATGGTCGTTACTTCACTTTCTAATGCCATTTGCTTTAATTGTAACCAAGCTTGCTCCATATTATCTATAACTGCACCTTTATACTCTCTAGATACTAATGTGAGATCATTATTATAACGTCTGTCTATAAAAGCTTCATATACCAAAGGCAATAAATTTTCAGCCTTTTTAGCAAGTATAGAGTTGTAAGGAACATATAGTATTGGGCGTAATTTTGTTGCTATTATACCTTCAACAACTGCATCTGCAGTAGGAGCATCTATTGTGGCGTAGTTATAAAGTGCCCCATGGAGTTTTATATGGTTAAGAGTTGCATCTTCGGTTTCACAAACCGAAAGAAAGTGTAATATTTGATTAAATATTTCTCCTGTTAATTCACTTTTAGTAAGAGTTACAATTTTTCGACCAAAATTATCGATATCTGGAAAAGAAGGATGAGCTCCAATCTTTACATTATACTTTTTTGCCAAACCAATCGCAGTTCGCATAGATTGATCTGTTCCATAATGACCACCACAAGCAATATTACAGGAAGAAATAAGTGGCATTATTTGAGAATCATTACCACTTCCCTCTCCCAAATCTGCGTTGATATCTATTTCTCTTATCACCACACTATATTAAAAACATTCATTAAACTTTTAATTCCTAACATTATAGTTGTAATTAAAATTAACACCCCAATTACATTCTGAATTTTTGTATTTCTATAAGCTCCTAAAATTGAACTTCTATTTACTGCCCATATTAAAAACCCTACAATGATAGGAAGTAGCAATCCATTTGCAATTTGTGCAAATTTTATAATTTCAATAGGTTTAATTCCTATAGAAGAAAATAAAATTCCTAAAAGCAATATAAACATCCACACCGCTCTAAATTTTCTAGATTTTAATCCTGAAGTCCAATTAAAACATCCTCGAGCAACATAGGCAGCTGCTAATGGCGCTGTAATTGCTGAAGTAATCCCAGCCGCAAATAAACCAATACTTAAAAAATATTTTGAATAATTACCATATAAAGGAACAAGTCCTTTTGCTAAATCTGAAGCATTTGTTACTTCTGTAGATTGTACTGCAGCAGCACATATAATAATTGCCATAGAAACTAACCCTCCAATTATTATTGAAATATATAAATCAATACGCGCTGCTTTTAAATCTGCAACACCATTCCATTTTTCTTTTACTAATGCTGCATGGAGAAATAAATTATATGGAACTACTGTAGTTCCAACTAACGCAATAATAATTAGCAATCCGTTTTGAGGAATGACTGGTGTAAAAATTCCTTTTAATATTGCAAATAAATCTGGCTTAGTTAGTATAGCAGCAATTATAAACGAAAGACTCATTAAAATTACTAATGTGATTAAACTTCGTTCAATAAGTTTATAATTTCCAATGTATAACAAGATAAAAGCAAGCATTCCTATTACTACACTTAAATAGTTAAATTGTAGGCCCGCGATGTTAATATAGCTATCTGAAATTAATAATTGCAATCCTAAAACTCCTCCGCTTATATTTCCTGCTTCGTATGCCGCATTTCCAACTAATATTGCAGCAATTATTAAAAAGATGGCTATAGATTTTAAAATAGGGGTTTTTATTTCATTTTTCACTATTTCAGCTAATCCTTTACCATAAACTAAACCCAACCGTGCTGCCATCTCTTGTAGAACAATTGTAGCAATAATAGAAAAGACCATTGCCCATAGCAATGTAAATCCAAATTGGACTCCTGCTATTGTACAAACTGTTACAGTTCCTGGTCCTATAAAAGCGGCGGCAATAAGTGTACCTGGACCTATATTTTTAAAGAAATTTCTCATTTGGATTGTAACGCATAAATAGCAAAACTACCTAACCAATGTCCTCCTTCATAACTATCTCCAACTAAATTTGGATATGAATAAGCAATGTGTTCATTCGCTAAATTTTTTAAATAACCATATTCTTTATATTGCTTTGCTAAACCATAAAGAACCCATGCTCTACTAAAATTAAGTCCGTCTAGATGAACCAATTTACCATCTGTTCTATCGCTTACTTTGCCTGGATTAATATGAAAATTTTTAAGGTGCAGGTTTGGTGAAAATTCATTTATCCATTTTTTAAATTCTTGTTCTGTTAAAATACGTCGCATAATATTTATTTCTTCAAAACAAGGTGAAAGAAAATCATACCCACTAGGTTCCCACTCTAATGGACATTCTTTATCTTTTAAATAAAAGTCTTTTGCTCTTTTTATAATAAGTACTTTTAATTCAGTTTCATTTGTAGCAATTGCATAATCATAAGCAAATGTAAGTCCGAAGGCAGTATTTGTATGTTCACCTACTCTAATTGGATATACTAATTTTGGAAGAAATTCTTTATAATTTGACACAATAAGGTCTGTTAGTGGTTTAAGATTTGATTCCAGTTCTCTTGCCATAGGATCATCCCAATTGTGCAACTCTTCGGCAAGTTTTAAAAGCCAAGCCCATCCATAGGTTCGTTCATACGATTTATTGATTTCTTTTTCAAAATAAAATAATTCTTGGGCTACATTTTCTTTAGTAATATTCTTTTGAAGAATAGCTCTTACCTCTTTTGATTTTTCTAATTCTGGAAATTGCTTTAATAAAGAAACCATAGACCAATAGCCATGAACTGCACTATGCCAATCGAAGCATCCATAAAATATTGGGTGCAATTTGGTAGGGGCTTGTAAATCTTCATCACTTGCAATAGTTTGCCCTAGTTTATTAGGATATTCTGTTTCAACACAATGTAAAGGAAGTTCTAAAAGTTTATTTGCTTCTTCGACTGTAAATATTGGTTCAGAAAAAACTTTGATTGCTTCTTTTCTTGTTTCTGAAATCTCTTTTGTTTGTTTTGGTTCATTATTACAAGCTACAAGTAGAATAGAAGATAAACAGTACACTATTATTTTCTTCATAAAATAAGTTTTGACTAATTAGTTTTCACTAAGGTATCAAATAAAAACAAAAAAGGGATGTCTATGTAAGACATCCCTTTGTAAAAAGATTAATAATAAAGGATTTACATTTTAACGTCCTTTAATTTTACTTCTTCTCCTTCTTTATTTAATAATTTAACTTCATCAAAGCCCATGTTTTTAAATTGAGCAAATTGAGTTGCAGCATCACCAACAACTAAATAAGCCATTTTGGACTCATCAAGATATTTGTTAGCTAATGCTTTATGTTGTTCTAAAGTCATACCTTTTACTATACTTTCTTCTCCTTCAATATAGTTTGCAGGTAAATCGTAGCTACTCATTTCTTGCAACATTCCTAATAATGAACCTTGAGTTTCAAAACGACGAGCATTAGATTTAATTAAAGCATTTTTTGTGAATTCTAAATCTTCTTCAGAAATACCACTCTTATAAGCTGAAATCTGATCTTTAAAAATCTGTACAGATTCACCTGTTGTATTAGTACGAACACTAGATGAAGCTGTAAAGGTTCCAGGTATTTTGCTACCATTAAAACCAGTACGAGCACCATATGTATATCCTTTTTCTTCACGTAAAATTAAATTTACGTTTCCAGAGAAAGAACCTCCTAATTTGTAGTTCATTACTTCTGCAGGATAAAAGTCTTTGTCGGTTCTAGGCATTGAGATATAACCAATGTTAATTACAGATTGTTTTGCATCTGGAATATCTACAAAATAAAGTGATGTTTTATCACGATTATTTGCTACTGGATATTCAGGAATAGCTACTTCTTTTGCTGACCAACGCTCTTCTAAACCTTTTAAGTTTTTTAAAGCTGTGTCTTTTTTAATTTTACCTACTACATGAAATGTACTTATAGATGGCGAGAAGTTTTTGTTGTAAAATTCTTTTAAGTCAGCTATAGTAATTGCTGCAACAGACTCTTCTGTACCACTTGTTGGGTAACTAAAAATGTGATCTTCGCCATAAAGTAATTTATTATAAACATTGTTTGCAACAACATTAGGATTTGCAGCAGATCTTTTTATCTCGTTAATTGTTTTTGTTTTAATACGAGCAAATTCTTCTTCATCAAAACGAGGTTCTAACAAAATTTCTTCGATCAATTTAATTGTTTCATCAAAGTTTCTTGTTAATGTATTCCCTCTTATAACTATAGACTCATTTGTTGTGTACATAAAAATAGAAGCTCCTAACATTTCAATTTCTTCTTCTAGTTGCTCTGGAGTTTTATTAGCTGTTCCCTCCATCATAATATCTGTCATAAGGTTAGCTACACCATTTTTATTTTTATCATCAAGTAAATGACCCCCTTCCATAACAATACTGAAGTTTACTGTAGGAATTTCATTTTGTTCAATTCCATATACTTCCATTCCATTACTTAACTCTGCTGTCCAACTTTCTGGAATATTTAAAGAAGGTGAAGTACCTTCTGCAGGTTCTATAGATCTATCAAAATTAGAAGGTGTTTTTACTACTTCACTATTTACCTCTTCTATTTTTTTTGCTACATTTTCTTTAATTTCTTCTTCAACTACATTTGCTTTAGTAGAATTTTCTGCAATAAGTTCGATTTGACCTTTAGGCACAAAACTTGTCATAATAAAAGGCTTCCCTTTTATATACTTATTATACACACGAGTAACATCTTCTTTAGTAACTTTTTTAATATTCTCTATATCTGTTTCAATAAATCCAGGATCACCTGCAAATACATTGTAACTAGCTAATTGAAAAGATTTATTTAAAACACTACTAATACCATTATAAAACTGAGTTTCTAAACCGGCTTTAATACGCTCAATATCGCGATCTGTAACACCTTCAGTTTCAAACATTGTAAATGCCTCGTTAATTCCTTGTTCAAGAGCATCAAGATCAACACCACTATTTGCAGTGATACTAATATGAAATTCTCCTGCAAGTTCTTGAGAACTATTGTAAGCAGAAGTTCTAGAGGTTAATTCTTTTTCTTTTACTAATACTTTATAAAGAGGCGCTTTTTTTCCGCTAGAAAGAATTTCAGCTAAAAAATCTAGTGCATAAGCATCTTCTGTATATTGCTCTGCAGTAGGCCATACCATATTTAATTGTGGTGCAGTTGCAAAGTTATCTTCGTGATATAAACGTTTTGTTTCGGCAATTGAAACTGGTTGTGGCTTTAAAGGTTCTACTTCTTGACGACGTTTAATTTCACCAAAATACTTTTCGATAAGTTTTTTAGCGTCTTCTTTTTCAAAATCTCCAGCAATTACTAATGTTGCATTGTTAGGACCGTAAAATCTATCATAAAATTCTTTTACATCTTCTACAGTTGCATTTTGAAGATCTTCTAATTCTCCTATTACTTGCCAGTTATATGGATGTCCTTCTGGATATAAATTTTTGTCTAAAACCCAACTTGTATGTCCGTAAGGATTATTATCTACACGTTGTCTTTTTTCATTTTGCACAACTTCTTGCTGGTTATAAAAAGCAGATTCTGTTACTGTATTAATTAAGAATCCCATACGGTCGCTTTCTAACCATAAAACTTTCTCTAATGCGTTATTAGGTACAATTTCATAATAAACAGTTCCATCTTTCCAGGTTCCTCCATTTAAAGTTCCACCTGCATCTTGAATCTTTTTAAAGAATTGATCTTGTGGTACGTTTTCAGATTCTTGAAATAACATGTGCTCAAATAAGTGAGCAAAACCAGTTCTTCCAGTTTTTTCACGGTTAGACCCTACACCATATTGAATAGCAACAGATACAATAGGATCACTCTTATCTTGATGCAAAATTACATCCAGACCATTTTCTAATTCGTATTTTTCAAATTCTACTGAAAGTTTTGCGCTTTCTTCTGCTGCTACTTCTTTATTATTTTTACAAGCTGTAAAAACTAGAAAGACAGCCAAAAGGGCTACTAATGAGGTTTTAAAAGATTTTTTTGATATCATTTTGTAATTTTTTTTAGAACGCTAAAGATACAATCGCGAGTAGAGAGATTTCTTAAAAAAGTGTTAAAAACACGACTAAATAAGTTTGTTAGTAGTGATTTACAAAAAACACCTTCTCATTAATAAATACCCTTATTTTATAATGAGTATTTATAACTATAAGAATATAAAAATGATTGTAATTATTACAATTAAAAATTGCTCAAGAAAGCTTTTAAAAAGTAATTTATAAATTAATATGGATACTCCCCTCTAAAATTTCCAGGCGAAGCATAATTTGCGATTATAATATAACTACCATCACTACACATTGCAACTCCTACTCCTACTTCTGTAGTATTTTTCCAAATCATTTGCGTATAATGGTTATAACTTGAATTGTTATAGGTATAATTAGCTTTTTCTTTGTACCAAGACTTAGAACCATCAAGCGCTGTATATACTCTACCATTACCCATAAAAGAATTTTCACCATATAGTGGATTACGACTATGCTCAAAAGCACAATTTCTAGAAGCCAATGATTCTGCATAACTCTGGGCTGCTGATGCAATTGTGGCATTCCAAACTAAATTTGAAACCCCCAATTCATTTCTAGCCATGTTATGATGGTTTAAAAACTCCATAGCATCTGAAGGAGTTACTTTACTTCCTGTGGAAATAATCTCGTTTTGAATATCTTCGGAAGAAGATTGATCCATTACAACATTAGTATCATTTTGAGAGATAGCTGTTTGAAATGAAACAAAAACAAAAACAAATAATATTAGATTTTTCATAATTTCAGTTCTTTGAGATTGATTAATGATTTAAAACTTTCCGAAGAAAATTTAAAAATCTTAACCTACTCAAAGATAGATAAATAGACACTTTGAATTATACGTATAAATACGTATTTTACTGAAAACTAACTATTTATATTTTCAAGATAATCAATATTACTTTTAATAATCTTCATACTATCCAAACCAACCATCTCTATCTAGGCTTCGATATTGTATAGCTTCACTAATATGATTTCCAGTTATGGTTTCACTTCCTTCCAAATCTGCAATGGTTCTTGAAACTTTTAAAATTCTATCATATGCTCTTGCAGAAAGGTTTAAACGTTCCATTGCCGTTTTTAATAGTTGAAGAGAAGCCTCATCCAACTTACAATATTGTCTAATTTGCTTTACTCCCATTTGGGCATTATAATGTATATTCTCAAACATTATAAAACGTTCTCCTTGTACTTTTCTAGCTTTAGTAACACGTTCTCTAATCACTATACTTGACTCACCTTTTCTTTCTTCGCTTAATTTTTCGAAAGGAACTGGTGTTACTTCTATATGAATGTCTATTCTATCTAATAATGGTCCAGATATTTTACTTAAATAACGTTGCATTTCTGCTGGAGATGAAGTTACTGGCGCATCTGGATCATTAAAATATCCTCCTGGACTAGGGTTCATACTGGCAACCAACATAAAACTTGAAGGATATGTAACGGTAAATTTTGCTCGGGAAATGGTAACATCTCTATCTTCAAGTGGTTGTCGCATTACTTCTAGAACACCTCTTTTAAATTCTGGCAATTCATCCAAAAATAATACACCATTGTGTGCTAAAGATATTTCACCTGGTTGTGGATAGGTTCCACCTCCAACCAATGCCACATCGCTAATAGTATGATGAGGGCTCCTAAATGGTCTTGAGGTCATAACACCCCCTTTTTGCATCGTTCTACCTGCAACACTATGGATTTTTGTTGTCTCGAGAGATTCATGTAATGACATAGGTGGAAGAATACTTGGTAATCGTTTTGCTAACATTGTTTTACCAGAACCTGGAGGACCAATTAAAATTATATTATGTCCGCCAGCAGCGGCTATTTCCATGCAACGTTTTATAGATTCTTGTCCTTTTACGTCGGCAAAATCGAATTCGGGATTTTCAAGATGTTCGTAAAATTCTGCTTCCATATCTACGATGGTTTCTTCTAGTGGAATCCCTTCGTCAAAAAACTGAATTACATCTTTTATACTGTTAACTCCAAATACTTTAATACCTTCTACAATAGCAGCTTCTTTTGCGTTTTGTTCTGGTAAAATAAAGCCTTTAAAACCTTCCTCCTTTGCTTTTATTGAAATAGGCAATGCTCCTCTTATAGGCTGTAAACTTCCATCTAGTGAAAGTTCTCCCATAATTATATAATTATCTAATGGGTGTTTTTCTTCTATTTGACCAGTGGCTAACAAAATACCCATAGCTAACGTTAAATCATAAGCAGAACCTTCTTTTCGAAGATCGGCGGGTGCCATATTTAAAGTAATTTTTTTACCAGGAATTTTGTAGCCATTATTTTGTAAGGCCGCCGCAATTCTATAATTACTTTCTTTTATTGCATTGTCTGGTAAACCTACCAAATGATAACCAATACCGGTATCAACATTAACTTCTACTGTAATTGTGGTTGCATCAACACCAAAAACAGCACTCCCATATACTTTTGTGAGCATCGTTTATTTTATTTATTTGAAGGGGAGTTAAAAAACGTAAGATAAGTAAATAAAATAACCTGAACTTGATTACTCAAATTCAGGTTATTACAATCACTCAAAATCGTAATTATTTTATAGAAAATATCTCTCTAATTGAAACTGGTTTTCCTTCTGTTGTAAAACCTTCTAATACTACTTCGTACATTCCTGTATTATCTGAAGTGTAAAAATCTACCGTAGTCCCTTCATTTGTTAAACTAAGATTAGGAAGCCATAATAGTTGGTTTCTAAAATCTGGAACCCTGTCTGTTTTGCTTTTTGAACCGGGCGCGTATTCTTGACGGAAATAGTTTTTCCTTTTTTCAGCATTAAATAATTCGACAGAGCTAATTTTAGAATTATACATAGATTTGTAATAATCCCCATCTATTGTTTCTACTTCTATAATTCCTTGAAACACATAAGATCCAAGGTAAAATTTATCTCTAATAATTGTTATTTTCTGTACTTTTTTTGCATTGTAATCTGCTAACTTTCCATGGTCTTGAACCAAGACACCATCTATTATTATAATAGGTAATAAATCTGAGCTACTTGTAAGATCTAAATCTCTAATTTGGAAAACAGGTTTTCCATTTTTATCTGTTCGCAACCATACTTTATCAATAATTTCAACAAAAGTTTCTTTCATAGAAGAAAATCTTGTGTAGTCATCCAGATTAAATGTTTCTCCTTTCATTCCGTAGAAAGGCGGAGCAGGAATTGGTGATCTAATGGTGTCTGGTTTTACTGTAAAGTACCCATTTTCAACTTGGTTATAAATACTTCTTTGTAGAATAAAATCTTTCATATCCTGCGTTAATTCAAATTTATTAAAACGCAATGTCGAATAATCTATAGTTGGATTTTTATCTACAACAATATCATAAGCAGTTTCTGTATTAGACAATACTTGAATTGAAGCATTTGTTTCGCTGTATTCTTTATTTAAATTGAAATAAAACCTACCATCCTCATTGGTATTTGTAACTTTAAGTATAAAATCTTCACCTGGAATAGACATAGCAACTTTTTGATCGACTGCAGGTGTTTCACTGCCACTTAATGTTACTTTACCTGTAATAATCTCACCACGTAATTCTGGTAAATAGATGTTTTCATTAATCGATTTACTCTTGCTTTTATCTTTATTTTTATAAGCATCTGCATATCCTTCTGCTGTACTTCTTAAGGGATGGTTTACAGTATCTATCCTTTTAACAGATAGAGAATAGTCACCAGCTATAGAAGGTTCTCCTAGTTTCGAAATTTTTAAAGAAACTTGCTCTCTTTTTCCATAGTTTTTTTTGTTAAGACTAATGGCAACATCATTATTACTGCTTGTTTTAAATGGATTATTATTAGTTTGTTGACTAGAGTTTTCTGAAACACTTAAAGCAGATTGATCTCCTTGATAAGGATTTATAATAGTAATATCATCTTGAAAAAAATAATCTTTTCCACCATTAAGCATCCATTGTGTATATCCAATCAATTTATAATTACCAGATGGTAGTGAAGTAGGAATAAAATAATCTCCTTGCCCTACACCTTTATTTAAAGATAATTTATGTGTAAAAACAGGCTTTTTATTCTCTCCTACTAATGTTACATAAGCTACTTTACTTAAATCACTAAATGTATTAGTGTTTACATTTTTAGTATATAGTTTGTAATATAAATATTCGCCTGCAAAAAGCAGTGATGCGTTGTGATGAACAAACACTTGTTCTTGTGGAATATTTTTATATCCATTTAAAACCGTTTCATTTTTAATTGTTGTCTGTCCTGTCGAATACAGTGAACAACTAAGTGCTATTCCTACAAATAATATTATTATTCTTTTCATCTGTTGATGTATATAATGCTATTCTTTATTTTATTATTCTTCCCAAAAATCTGGTACTACATTACTTCCTAATTCGGTACAATCACCACAAGCTTTTATAACCAAATCGAAATCTCCTTCGCCTAAAACTGGGTCTGGGTCGTTATTTGGTCCTGCATATTTATAAAAACCAGATTTAATTGCGCTAATTAATGGACATGCATCTCCCATACCATTTGTTAATATAGGTGGTGCTATTGGTGAGCAGTCTACAATATATGGAGGTAGTGGTTGTCCAGCATAAAAATCATCATAATTAAAAAAGATTCTGCTAGTTGAAACCGTCGCCACATCGAAATACCCTAATACTTTTTCATCTGGATTTCCTTCAGAAAAAACATTTCCACTAAAAAATCCTGGTTGACTTTGAGAAAATAAACTACCCGATCCAGATAAATCTCTTAATGTTTCATAAAAAACATACGCTTCTCTAGAAGTTACATACTGCTTTACTAAAGCACTATATCTATGAGACATTATATAGCTACTTCTTGGAATAAATCGAACTTGAAAATCATCTACCCTATCTTCACTTAATCCATTTGTATTTGTAACTATTATTTCTGAAGAAATTTGAGTTCTGTAACACGTTCTTTCTTCTAAATCTGAAGGTTTCTCTACTAATGCAACATCACAATCTGGAAACTCATCGTTTGTAACTATAATATTAAATTCACTATATCTTGGAGCAATAATTTTGAAGGTTTCTTCATACTCATATCGATAATATTTAGAATTTCCTGTAGGATCATAACTATCTACAAATACAGCCACTCCATTTACCTCATCATCATTTGTAATTCTATCTACAGATAGTTGTTCAATTTGCGTTGCTGGAGGTGTAGCTGTTGTAAAGGATCTATAAACGCTTCCATTACTTGTAGTTATCGACAACTCATAACTTCTGTTAGGTTGTGCTGCAAATTCTGTTGTTGAAACATATGCTCCAGGAGATGTCTCTTGAAAGGCATATTGTACTTGTTGGTCATCTATTATTTTTACAGTTGCATTTGTTTCGGGCGAAGGACCATCTTCTTCAAAAGTGAATGTTCTACTTAAAACTATTTCTTGCGTTTTAAATTCATTGGTAATAGTTGCTTCTATAACCAATGCACTTTCAAACGTTTCTGTCTGAATTTCAAAAGGCTCTACACAACTATTAATAAACAGCGTTAGTAGCAGGATTGAAATTATATTAATTTTATTTTTCATTGCAATGTTTTTATTAACTCTTAAAACTTAAAATTATAGGTTATAGTAGGTATTGGCCTTGAAAATATAGAACTCTGGAAAGCTTTTACTTCTCCTCCTTCGGTTACAAAAAATACCGAATAAGGATTATTTCTACCTAACACATTATATACCGATATATTCCAGAAACTGTGTGCTAATTTATTTAACTTATGGTTTCCTTCAATATTGATACTAAGATCCAAACGGTAATAATCTGGAATTCTAAACTGGTTACGGTCGCTATATAAAACGTATTCTGCTCCATTATAATTATAAGTTCCTACAGGATAAGTTATAGGTCTACCTGTTTGATATACAAAGTTTGCTGAAACACTAAAACGTCTTGTAAGTTTATAATTTGCAACCATACTTATATCGTGTGGTTTATCGTAATTGGATGGAAAATATTCTCCATTATTAACTCTCTCTTCTCTAAACTCACTATCTAATCTATTGTAAGAACGAGAATAACTATATCCTAACCATCCATTTAATTTACCTTTTGTTTTACGTAGTAAAAATTCTACTCCATAAGATTTTCCGTCTCCTTGTAAAACTTCGGTTTCTATGGTTTCATTTAATAATAATTGAGAACCAACTTTAAAGTCTAGAATGTTTTTAGACTTTTTATAATATCCTTCAACACTTAACTCATAAGCATCATCATCAAAATTCTTATAAAACCCTAAAGAGTATTGATTCGCTTCTTGTGGTTTTATGTTAGAGTCTGAAAGTTTCCAAGTATCTGTTGGTGATACTGTAGTGTTGTTTGAAAGTGTATGTATGTATTGGTAGGTATTATTATAACTTGCTTTTACTGAAAAACTTTCAGTGATAAAATATCTTCCCGAAACACGAACCTCTGGTCCTCCATAAGTTTCAATAGACTCATTATTTCCATATTCTACCGTATCAATTAAAGAAGACTCATTTTTAGGTACTCCTTCTTGATAAACACGTTGGTCTGCTGGTCCTAATGCTGAATAAAATGAGTAACGAATTCCAGCATTTAATAATAATTTTTCACTCACTGTAAATTCGTCCGATAAGAACACAGCTGCTTCTAAAGCTTTTTCCTTCGGAATAGTTAATTCGTCTATTATGGACCCAGAATTAATAGGTTCTATTGTGCCTGGATTTACATTGTATAATTTTCCTGAAACTCCATAATCAAATTTATGTTTATCACTTAAAATATATTTAAGGATTAATTTTAATTCAGTTTCATTAATATCGTAGCCTATTTTAAAATCGTTATCTGAACTAGCCTCATAATCGATGTTGAATTTATATTGACTGTTTGCAATAATTAAACTACCTCTATTTTTATCATTAAATTTATGATCCCATCGTAAAGAACCTAACCTGTTTGAGTACCCGTAAATTGAATCTGAAGTAATACTAAATTCATCTTTACTGTAATATCCAGTTACTTTTAAGTCGTTCTTATCATCAATTTTGTGATTGTATTTTGCAACAATATCAAAAAAGGAAGCTTTACTTTTTTTAAGAGACTCTTCATCTAGAGACCTTAAAATCCAATTAGAATAAGTTGTTCTTCCACCTACAAGCAAACCAGCTTTTTCTTTAACCAGGGGAACTTCTAGTACAAGATTACTAGTTACAGGACCTATAGCGCCCTCTCCAGAAAATTTTTCTACGTTAGCTTCTTTAGTTTCAATGTCAAACACAGAGGATAATCTACCTCCATACTCTGCAGGAATATTTCCTTTATAAATATTTACATCTCCAGAAGTAAATGGATTTATTGCGGAGAAAATACCAAAAAAATGTGATGGATTATAAATTACAGCATCATCTAGTAAAATAAGGTTTTGATCTGTTTTTCCTCCACGTACATTATACCCAGAAGCACCTTCTCCTGCTGTAGTAATACCAGGTAATGTAGTTGCAACTTTTAATATATCACGTTCTCCTAATACTAATGGAATATTTTTAATTTCTTTTACATTAATGTTTGTTACACCTGTATTAGCTTCCTTTACATTACTATCTTTATTAGCTTCCAAAAGTATAGCGTCCAGCTCTTCATAATCTTCATCTAACTCAATGTCAAGTCTACCGTTATTGTATATAATTACATTTTTTTCTGAATTTTCTAACCCCAAAGATTTTGTTTGCAATACATTTAGACCTGCTGGTAAGCTTATTTCATAATAACCATTTCCATCTGTTGAAGTTCCTGTATTTCTATCCTTTACAATAATTGCTACATCTGGAAGGCCTCTACCCGTCTTAACGTCTCTAATGTAACCACTTAATAAGAATCTCTTATTATTGTTATTTCTGTTTTCCTTTCCAATTCTAATAGTTTCTATTTCAGAATTTCTGGCAGATTTTTCTTGATTATTGAAAACAGGATTTACTTTATCACTTTCGTATTCTTCATCATCAACAACTACTTGCACACCTTCATCTAGAAAGCCTTCTGGAAGTTTATCGTAAATTAAATTGTTTTGGGTAAGTATAATTTTGCCATCTGCTGAAACAAAATAATTTATTACAGTTTCTTTAAAAATTGCATCTAGGATATCTGACACAGAAGTGTCCTGAAAGCTTCCTGAAATTAATTTGTTATCAAACCAATCTTCTATATAATAAAATTTATAATCTGTCTTTTGTTCAATACTTGAAAGCGCATCTGGAATACTAACATTTGTAAAGGATACAGTGATTTTGGTTGTGTTTTCTTGTGCTATTACCCAGTGGAAGCTGAATAATAGTACAATAGCTAAAAATTTTCTCATTCGGTTGTAGCGTTATTTTTCTTGTAATAATAAAGTTTGTACTCGTTTAATAATAGAGGTCATTGCTGCATCTGGATTAGATTTATTTACAGCTCTATTATTTGCGAAAACAGTATTGACTTCTTTTTTGTATTGGGGAAAGATTTTATTTATATCATTTTTTGAAGACACATTATAGTAAGCATCTTTATATAAAAGTACATATTCACTGTTTCTTTCTTTAAAATCGTAATAAACAGAGCTTCTGTCTAATTTTTTAACAATTCTCATCCTATGTTTTTTCAACAATGTTAAATTGTTGTCTTCTGTTAAAACCTCATGATATCCACTTATATCATTGGCATTGGCCTCTGGATTTGTAATGTTTAAAAAATTATGCCCATTTAAAGAAAACCGGTTCGTTTTATTTTTTAATGTTTGCATTATAGTTTCCCCTACTCTGTTTTGAAGCTTCACTAATACCTGATCTTCAAAGACGTTGTATTTCATTAACACATCATAATATGTTTGCCCATCATAACTAATAGATCCTGCAACAAAATTTGAAGTATCCAAAAACTGATGATTATCTTTTGAGGTTCTATAAAGTTCTATATACTCAACACCATTGTAAAGACCAGTACTTTCTGTTCCAACAATAGCATCAAACCAATTATAATAATCTTGTTCTTTTAGTTCACTTTGACTAAAACTAAGCGAAGTATGTAAAAAAAACAATGATAAAAATATCATTGCATGAAAGTGCATTTTTTTCATTTAACTTTTTTTTATAAAACTAATGTAAATATTTTAAAATCAACTTTTTTTTTAATCAATTATAATTGGTGGGACTAAATTATTATTAATAGCAAATATCACAAGACCTGCAATATTTTTAACTTCTGTTTTTTCTAATAAATTTTTTCTATGAACTTCTACTGTTCTAGGGCTAATAAATAACTCTTTAGCTATCTCTTGTGTTGTATATTGTTTGCATATTAATTCTAAAACATCTCGTTCTCTTGGAGTTATAAAATTTTCATCAAAAACCGATTTGTCTGAAAATTTATTTTTTAATGATTGCCTTTCATTTAATATATCAACAACATTTTTATCGTAATAAAATCCATTATAAAAAACCTGTTTAACTGTATGCAACACTTTTGCAGGAGGTGAGTTTTTTACAAGGTATGAACTTGCTCCTACATCGATCATATTTCTTATAAATGGTTTTGTATTATAGGTTGTGAGTGCTATTATACCAATTTCATTATATTCTTTATTTATAATCTTTGTAGCTTCTACCCCATTTAGTTCGGGCATTTTTATATCGGTTATCACAATGTCTGGTAATACATCGCAACTTTTTAAATAATCTAAAAGTTCTTTACCATTAGAGGCTTGATATAATACTTCTATTTCTTCATCTCTAGAAAGAATATGCACTATACCTACCCTAAATAATTCTTCATCGTCTGCAATTACAACTTTAATTTTTATACTCATCCACAATTTCTATAGTTACTAAAATTCCTTTCCCAGGACTTGTTTCAAAATTAATTTCTCCATTTAAAATTTGGACTCTGTTTTCAATACCGCTCATTCCCAACCCTTTTGCAGTTCTCTTTAGAGCATAATCAAACCCTTTACCATCATCACTATATTGTAAATATAGTTTATTCTCTTTGGTAAAAATGTTAAGGTTTATGTTTTTGGCTTCTGAATGCTTTATTGAATTATTAAGTAATTCTTGAACTATTCTAAAAAGATGTAACTCCTTGGTAGGATTTAAAAAAGCTTCATTATAATCTACAGTAAATCCTACCACAAATCGTTTAGTTTCATTAATTTCATCTAACAATTCTTCCATTGCTGCGGCAAAACCAAATTTATCTAACGTTGGTGGTAAAAGATCTTGTGCAATTCTACGAGAACTTTGTAATACTGTTGTGGTAATTTTAAGAATACTTTCCCCAATCTTTCTTGTTTCTTCATTTGTAATAGCATCTTCTTTAAGAAAATTAGCATTTAAAGAAACTATATTAAGTTTTGAGCTTATAGCATCATGAAGGTCTTGAGCTATTCTTTTACGTTCTTCTTCTTGAGTAATTATTGTTGATTGCAAAACATCTTTTTGATGTGCAATTTCCATGGTTGCTTTTTCAAGTTCAGTTTTAATTATACGCTTTCGAGAAAAATAAAAAAATGCAACTATTGCTAATGACATTAACGTTAACAACCCTATAGCAATTAATATAATATTTACTATTTGGTCTTCATCAGAAAGTAATATTTCATTCATAAAACGAAATTAGTTTTTAAAAATGAAAACAGATTATTTTAATGATGGTTTCTTTCTATAATTACGATACCATTCAATAAAAATTAAAATTTGAAATACTAAATATAAGTCTACATTAACTTGAATCAATATGTCTACAACAGATTTTGAAACATTAAGATTAAAAACTAAATTTCCAGAAGCAAAAATTAATGTGCTAGATAGTAAGTAAAAAAAAACTCCAACATTTACAATTAAAAACTCTCCTTTACCAGATAATGATTTATAAAAATAGAGTAAAGCATACAACACTAATATTGCATGCGTAATAATCATTCCTATTGCATTATATTGAAAAAATATACTGGGTTCTTCAAAGTATTGATAGGTTAAAATAAATAATACAAAAATGAGAACTATAGAAATCCACTTAAATTTTAATAACTCTCTATAAAAAAAGGATAATAAAACAAATTGTATTATAAAATAGAAATGTGATAAAAAGATATTGTTTTCAAATACTTTTGCTACTATAAAAGAAGCTATTTGTATAATTGAAACAAGTAGTAAATACAATGCATAAATTTTAAAAGCTTTGTTATTACTAACAAAGCTTCTCATATATAATAATGCATTTATAACAGAAAATATTATTGCAAAATTTGTTAATGTTTCAAAAAATGTATCCATACATTAATTTAATGGACTTTTATCATCACATTTTGGTGGGCATGGTTTTACAAAGTCTAAAATTTTACCCCCTACATTTCCATCATAGCCATCAATTAAATCACGATACACTGTTCCCGTTTTATTAACCTCTGGCTTAGTACCAACAATAATTAATTTTTCGGTTTGTGTTGTTGGATCTACCCCTAAGTATGCTCTTACAAATTTATCGCCAACTTGCCCATCCATTTCATCAAGTGCTTCTTGCAAATCTTTAGCGGGTATTAAAAAGCCATGAACCTCGTTGTTTTTGTTATAGGTTCCTTCTTCTCCTCTCCATGTGTTAACCCAAGTCTGTGCTAAGGGTAAAGGAATTGAATTGTCATCACTCATAGTTTAAAAAATTAATTTGGTTAAGTCAATAAAATTAAAAAAACCCTCGTCGTAAGACGAAGGTTTTTAAATATATTTTCAAAAAAATATTATCGCTTTACAACTTGTAAAACAGTACTATTATTTTGAGCAGTAACTCTCACAAAATAGTTTCCTGCTTGTAAGCTAGAAATGTCAATTTGTGCTTTACTACTATCTGTATTAACTAAAATTAATGATTGTCCTAATACATTATATACTTCAATTGTACCAATTGAAGTAGCTGCTTCAATATTTAATATTGAAGTTGTAGGATTTGGATATGCAACTAACCCTTCAATCTTATTTTCATTCACGCCTAATATCTCTACAGTTGTAAAGCTATAAACATCTGAGTATGGTCCATCTGCACAAAGATTTTTTGCGCGAACTCTCCAGAAATACTCTGTGTTATCAACTAACCCAGAAACTTCAGTAAATGTATTGTTTGTAGTTTCTTGAGCCACTAAAACTGTAAAGTTTTCATCTAAGGCTAGTTCAAAATCGTATTCTTCTGTAAAAGGTTCACTTTCATCCCATACAAAATCAACTGTAAATGATAAGCCTACAGCATCATCTGCTGGAGAAACTAAATCTACAGCTGTAAATCCTGTTTCAGGAATTCTAATAAACATATAAAGGTTAATCGTTTCTGATGTGCCTGTTGCCGTTACATTAACTGGATAATCTCCAGGTGTAAGAGAGTTAATACCACTCACTGTAACAACCGCAGTACCTTCTACAGATAATGAAGTTGGTAAAATAACCGCAGTAGTTCCTGCTGGTGATTCTGTAACTGTAAAGTTTATAGTATCTGAAAAACCATCACTAAATGTTAAATCAACATTCATAGTAACTGCCCCATCTGAAGGACATACTTTTTTAATTCCATCGTGACTTGTAACTGCAAATTGCTCTAAAGAAATTCCTGTTAGAATTAAAGAGAAAGTCTGACTATCATTAGTTAAAAATCCTTTATGAGATACTTGAATAATATATTCACCTGTAGCACCTGCAATTTCAATTTTCTCAAAGTTATCTACAATATTGTCTCCATTTGTAGCAGGAGCATTAAAGTTTGCAGGATCTAACTTCCAAGGTAAAAATGTTGCTCCACCATCTTGTGAAACTCTAATATCTAAATCATTTACTAAAGAAGGAGTAGATAAATCCACCACATTAGGAGGTAATAAAATTCCAGCTGGATCAACCCATGTTAAAGATGCAACAAGATCGTTAATCCCATCAGCTTGAACAGAAAAAGTATAAGCTTCACCTTCTTGTAATGTTTCTTCAATAATTAATGAAGTAGTACCATTGTTAGTTATAACTTCTGCAGCTTTTTCAGTATTCATTAATCCCCAACCAAATCTATAATCTGGTCCAGGAGCACTTCCTGCTTCATCTGCTGTATGTAAAGCTAAACCTCTTAATGATGAACTTAACATAAACTCACCATTAATATCATTGTAATGTTGTTGTAATAAAATTAAACTACCTGAAGTATTTGGAGTAGCCATTGAAGTACCATTATAATTTGCGTAAGAGGTATTTGAGCTTCCTGTTGAAGAAAACATGTTTACTCCTTTTGCTGAAATGTCTGGTTTAACACGTCCATCATCTGTTGGTCCCCAACTACTAAAAGAAGACATTATTACACTATTTGGACCAGTATAATTTAATACTTCATTAACCGCTGCACAAACTAAATTGTTTTTTGCTACACTTTTATCTGTTAAATAATCATATCCACCATCGCCTGTATTTGCTCCAGATTGACGATCATTCCCAGCAGAACATACAGGTAAATAATAAGGTGCGTTGTAAACAATGTTATCTATATTTCTTGCATTACCATCATAATACCCTAAGTAATATAATGGTACTGGATTACCACTACTGCTTACCGCAGGAATACCGTATGAGTGATTTGATATTAATAAACCCGTAGCTGCTGCAGCAGTCATTTCAGATTCATCATTACTAAAATCGTATGCAACTAACTCTGCTAATGGAGCCATTCCTTTTGCTCCACCGCTTTGTACCGTACCAGTTCCAATCATTGTACCAGCAACATGAGTTGAGTGGTTACTTATTGAACTAGGATTATCTATTTGTGTAGCTCTATTTTCTATTAATTGATGTGAAGCACGAACACGTCCACCATCCCATATTCCGGCAGTCATATTTTCACCATTCAAATCAAGACCAGCACTACCACCAGTATGAACACGATTTGCTCTTGTAGTAATTCCTCCTTCTCTATTATCTGTAGCGTAATATTTTGGGGATCCATCTGCAAATACTCCAACCAAAACAGCAATCCCTCCATTAGGAAGTTCTACTTCAATATCCCAACCGTTAATTGCGGCAAGGTTTAATGCCTGTTGTTGTTCTCTTGCAAAGCTCTCTGCGTAATCTGCCTCAAGTTGTGCTAATTTTTCTAAATCATAATCTTTTATTATTTCTAATCTTTCTGCTTCAGTTTGTGCAAATAATGAACTCACTGCCAGAAACATAGAAAAAAAGATTACTAGTGTACCTTTTTTCATAATAGCTATTTTTATTTTTAAATTTTTAATGCCCTAAAGTATTAAAAATAACTAATGTACACCAAGTTAAAACTAAATAATTTAATTACAAGTGAACATTGTATGCTTTAGTTAATAGCATTTTTGTAGATGGATTCTTTATATCCTGAAACGAGTTGTTTTCGATAGAAGTTAAAACTCCTTTAGCAATTTCTTTACCCAACTCAACGCCCCATTGATCATAACTATAGATATTCCATAGTATACCTTGTACAAACAACTTGTGTTCATACATAGCGATAAGGCTTCCTAATGTTTTAGGGGTTAGTTTTTTTATAAGAATGGTATTTGTAGGTTTATTTCCTTGAAACTCTTTAAATTTATTTTCTGAAGTTGTTCCATAAGTACCTTCAAGTAAAGCTTCAGTTTGTGCAAAACAATTTGCTAAAAGAATATTTTGATGTTCTTTATTTTCTGAAAGTGATTCTGAAAAAACAATAAAATCTGAAGGTACTAATTTTGTTCCTTGATGCAATAATTGGAAAAATGCATGTTGAGCATTAGTTCCTGTTCTACCCCAAACAATATTTCCCGTTTGATATGTAATTTTATCACCATTTCGATCTACACTCTTCCCGTTACTTTCCATAAATGCTTGTTGTAAATATGGAACTAATTTTAATAAATATTGAGAATAAGGTATTATTGCCTCGCTTTCACATTTAAAAAAATTATTATACCAAACAGATAATAATGCCAAAATAACTGGGATATTTTCCTCTAGATCAGATTCTTTAAAATGAGTATCCATTTCATTGGCTCCTTTAAGTAATTCTTCAAAATGAGAATAGCCTATTGAACAACAAATAGAGAGACCCACAGCACTCCAAAGCGAAAATCTACCTCCAACCCAATCCCACATCGGGAACATATTGTCTAATGAAACTCCAAACGCTTCAACAGCTTCTGGGTTACTTGAAACGGCTACAAAATGTTTTTCTATGCTTTTTTGAGTAGTATCCTTTAAAAACCAAGAACGTGCTGTGCTTGCATTTGTAATCGTTTCTTGAGTTGTAAAGCTTTTTGAAACAATAATAAATAAAGTCGTTTCGGGAGTAAGCTTATTTAAAACTTCCATTACATGATCACCATCAACATTAGATATGTAATGCACATTAAGGTGATTTTTATAGTATTTAAGTGCTTCTGAAACCATATCTGGTCCCAAATCACTACCACCAATACCTATATTTACAACATCTGTAATCTTTTTACCAGTATATCCTTTCCAAATCCCATTGATGATTTTTTCTGAAAAAGATTTCATTTTTTTAAGTGTTTCTTTCACTTCTGGATTTAAATTGTTTAAATCCCTTAAAGAAGTATGCATCACTGCCCTACCTTCAGTCTCATTAATTTTCTCACCCTTAAATTGAAGTGAAATAGCTTCTTTTAATTTAACTTCTTCTGCTAATTTTAATAATAATTGTAATGTCTCTGATGTGATTCTGTTTTTTGAATAATCTATATAAAATTGGTCCCAGTTTATTTTATAAGTAGAAGCTCTAGTGCCATCTTTAGCAAATAAGTCTTGCATTTTTACATCCTTAATTTTCGAGAAATGTAATTGTAGCGCTTTCCAGGCTTCAGTGTAAGTTGGATTTACAGAAGGTAACGACATTTAGTTTTTTAGTTTATTCTTTTTATAATAATCTATTAATCCATCAATAGGTCTTCTCACTATTGCTCCTAATTCTAAATCATGATCTTTAAAACAATCTCTAATAATATCTTGTGAAAAATGGGCGATAGATCCTACAAAATGTACTGGGACATGCTTTGCTTCACTAAAAGAAAGAATTCTACACTCAATAAATTCTAACATTCCCTTTTTTATAAGGTTGTAAAAATAGCTATTTACTTCTTTGCTAGTAAAAATAAATTCAGCAAAAGATGCTAAATATGTATTGGGGTTCGGTTTTTTGTAAAGATTCATTTTTATTACATCGGCATCCAGATCAAACTGCTTTTCAAATTCTGAAGCAATATTATTTGGCATTTTACCATAATAATAATCTCGTATTAATTGTTTGCCAAAATAATTCCCGCTTGCTTCATCCATAATTGAATACCCTAAAGCAGGTATAGGAGCATGTACTTTTTTACCATCAAAATAACAGCTATTAGAGCCAGTTCCTAAAATACATACTATTCCTGGTTTTGTTGTAGCTGCGTATACCGCAACAGCGAGATCTTCTTGTACTGTAACTTTCGCATTTGGAAATAGTTCTTCTATAACAGTTGCTAAAATTAAACGAGGGGTTTTTGTCCCACATCCTGCTCCATAAAAATCTACAATTTCAACCTTTTTAAATATCGATTGTAATGCTTCATTTCCTTGAATGCGATTTGTGAGTTCTTCTTTAGGAACTACTGTAGGGTTTAGACCTTGTGTTTGTGTTTTAAGTAATATATTCCCGGTTGCATCCAGTAAAATCCAATCACATTTTGTGGAACCTCCGTCGGTTAGTAATGTCATAATTTATAGTGTTGCCACGTGAGAAGCTAAATCTATTAGTTTTGATGAGTATGCATATTCATTATCATACCACGCTACTAACTTAAAGAAATTCTCGTTAAGTGCAATTCCTGCTTCTGCATCAAAGTTACAAGTATGAGGGTTGCTTACAAAATCTTGTGATACAACAGCTTCATCTGTATAACTAACTATACCTTTATAACTACCCGAAGAAGCTTTTTTAAATAATGCCTTAATGTCATCGTAGCTTGCAGGTTTATTTGTACGTACGGTTAAATCTACTACCGACACATCTGTTGTGGGTACTCTAAAAGCCATACCGGTTAGTTTCCCTTTTAAAGAGGGTATTACTTTTGTTACTGCTACTGCAGCACCTGTTGTTGTAGGTATTATGTTACTTAAAGCACTTCGTCCCATTCTATAATTTTTGCGAGAAGGCTGGTCTACTGTAGATTGTGATGCCGTTACAGAATGTACGGTCGTCATTAAACCTTCTACAATACCATATTCGTCATCAATAATTTTAGCTAATGGAGCTAAACAATTTGTTGTACATGAAGCATTAGAGATAATAGTGTCATTTGCTTTTACGTCCATATGATTAACTCCCATAACAAACATAGGTGCAGATTTTGATGGTGCAGAAATAATTACTTTTTTGGCACCTGCTTTTATATGTGCTGAAGCTGACTCTACTTCTTTAAATATTCCTGTACAATCAATAACAATATCGACTCCTACTGCATCCCATTTTAAATTTGAAGGATCTTTTTCTGAAGTAACCCTTATTTTTTTACCGTCTACAATAATAGATCCGTCTTTAACTTCAACTTTTCCAGGAAATCTTCCATGTACGGAATCATATTTTAGTAAATAAGCTAAATGATCTACATCCAATAAATCATTTACTGCCACAATTTCAATATCTTTTCTTTGTGAAGCTATTCTAAAAGCAATTCTACCAATACGACCAAAACCATTTATTCCAATTTTTGTATTCATATATTTTTTATCATTAAACAGATGTAATATCTGCTACTCGTATTAATTCTGTATCTAATTCATTTTCTCCTTTTAAAGTATCAGAAAAAGATACTAAAGTCACTTTGTTGTGAACTATACCTACCATTACATCACGCTTTCCTTCTAGCAATGCATCTATTGCTCCAACTCCTAGCCTACTGGCTAAAACACGATCGTAACAACTTGGAGCACCACCACGTTGTATATGCCCTAAAACAGTTACTCTTACTTCGTATGCTTCTAGGTTATTTTCAATATACTCTGCAAGCCCAAAAATATTTTTTCCAATTTGATCACCTTCAGAAACAACTATAATACTAGAAGACTTACCGCTTTTTTTACTCCTACGTAAAGATTCTATTAATCGTTCCTTTCCCATATTTTGTTCAGGAATCAATATTTCTTCTGCACCAGCACCAATACCTGCATTTAATGCAATATCACCGGCATCTCTTCCCATTACTTCAACCAAAAATAATCTATTATGTGAGTTAGCAGTATCTCTAATTTTATCAATAGCTTCTACAACAGTATTTAATGCTGTATCATATCCTATTGTATAATCTGTACCATTAATATCATTATCTATAGTGCCTGGTAATCCAACGATGGGGAAATTATGCTCTTCATTTAAAACCATAGCCCCTGCAAAAGTACCATCTCCTCCTATTACAACTAAGGCATCTATTTTTTCAGTTTTAAGATTTTTAAATGCTTTTTCTCTACCCTCTTTTGTGAAAAATTCTTTTGATCGTGCAGATTTTAAAAACGTTCCTCCTCTATTAATTATATTTTTTACAGAACGTGCATCGAGTGAAACAAAATCACCCTCAATTAATCCTTGATACCCTCTATAAACCCCTAAACATTCTAAATTATGATATGCACAAGATCTTACAACTGCTCTAATAGCAGCATTCATACCAGGTGAATCTCCACCACTTGTGAGCACTCCAATCTTTTTTAGGTTATGATTCATATTTATAAAATATATAGTATAAAAATAGTATAAAAAAAGCCCCAATTATTGGAGCTTACGGTTTATTTTTCTAACATCATGACTAATGGTATATGAAACCGTTGGTTCCAAGATTCTATATTATGGTTACCACCTTCAAACTTTAAATTTTTAAAATTTTCTTCAGTATAACCGGCTTCTTCAAATATTTCATTTACATCATCTTCAAATTGACCATAAAAACTATCAAATCCTTTAGTGCCAAAATCAAAATAAAACTTATGGTCTTTTGGAGAAGGAACATTTTTTCTCATATAATCAAAAAAAGCAGGTGGAATAGGATTTTCTGGAGAAGGGATGATTCCAGGCCAATGGGTAGACATACAAATAGCACCTCCAAAAATTTCTGGGTATTCACAAACTGCATACATAGATATTAATCCTCCCATACTTACGCCACCAACATAAGTGTCTTGTTTTAAAGTTGCTGTACTATATGTAGCGTCTATATAGGGTTTTAATTCTTCTACAATAAATTTTAAATAGTTGTCTGAATTGAATGTAAATTGCGGATTGAAGGCTTTCACAATACGTAGTAACGAATCTTTTACCTTTACAGGAATTGCTTCAATTGGTTTTTTTGGGACGTAATCGTCACTTCTTAGTTTAGGTATATTATATATACCAACTACAATTACTTCCTTAATAGAATCCTGAGACATTAATCTAGATGCAATCTCATCAACTTCCATTTCAGGTTTTTTTGGAGTTGAACTTGCGTCAAATAAATCTTTACCATCATGCATATATAATACTGCATACTTTTTATTTGAAGAGTAATTCTTGGGCAACCAAACATCTACGGTTCGCGGTGTAATTTTTTCTGAAGGAAAATCTTCATACCGATCTAATTGACCAACAATATGTTCATTTTTTATAATTTCTTTGTTAAGTGTATTTAATGTAGTTTGTTGTGTATCGGCATCTGTATCTGTATGTAATGTAGTTTCCTCAGATTGTGCTTTACAGGAAACTAGTCCTAATATTACTCCTAAAATTAATAAAAAAATTCTCATAAAACTTACTGTTTTTCGCTACCTGTATTCAGTTTTTAAATTAATAAATACAGCTATATTTTATATCGAGAATAAAATTAAGGTTATTTATAAATGTATTACAAACCTTGTTTTACAAAGTTTTGTTAATTATTAACACATTTTATTACATTTAAATTATCTCCTGCTATTTATAAAAAAAAAATACGTGTAACCACGTATAGTATTGAAGGCCTCTATATATTAATTTTGGTAATGAATTAGTGAATTTGTATTCGGAATTATTTTTTGTGGGGATAAAAAATTCTTTCGATGCAAAGTAAAATTTACTAAGTTAGGTTTGTTACAGACGTCTCAACATTGTTGAGACGTCTTGTTTTAGGGTAATTCCTATTCTTTTAAAACCGTAAATTCTATCGAAGAATCATTGAACACTTTATGAGTTTGCTTAGAGAAATCTGCTTCTGTTGCTTTAAAAATATTAGGAACAAAAGTCTGTGGGTTTAAATCTATAAGAGGAAACCATGTACTTTGTACTTGTACTTGAATTTTATGTCCTTTTCTAAAAGTGTGATGTATATCCTGTAGCTTTACATTAACAGCCGTTTTTTGATTTGGAACAAAAGGCTCGGGTTTACTAAAATCATTTCTAAAACGCCCTCTCATAACCTCACTACGTACCATCATGTGATAATTACCCATTTTAAGATACGGTTGGGTTTCTTCATAATCTTCTGCGTCTGGAGGGTAAACATCTATCACTTTAACAACCCAATCTGCATCTGTACCTGTTGTTGCAACATTTAATTTTGCTAATATGTCTCCCGTCATTGTGATATCTTCTTGCAAAACTGGGGTTTCAAAAACTAAAACATCTGGACGACGTGCAGCAAAACGTTGATCGTCTGTCATATATTTTCTTGGCGTGAAAACCATTTTTATATCTTCAGAATATGGAACTGGCTTTTTTGGATCACTAATAAACTCTTCAAAGGTGTAGCTTTTTTCAGCACGTTCATTTAACCTTTGATTATTCTGAAGAAAAAATGTTTTCTTTTCTGCTTTTTTAGGAGGCCATTCTGTGTAACTTTTCCATTCGCGTGTACCTGTATCATACATGTACGCTTCAGGTAGAGTTACTGCTTCTTTAGTTTCATTCTTTAAAAACCTATTAAAGAATTTTGTTTCAATATCACGTTGATAATTTTCAGAAATATTATCTCCAAAATACACATTACCTATCGCTTGTCTACCTTTAGTTCTAGCCCAATCACCATGACTCCAAGGTCCAAAAACAACGGTATTATAATTATTACTTCTTTCTTCTATTTTTTCATACGTTTCAAAAGGACCATATAAATCTTCTGCATCAAACAATCCACCTACTACCATAACAGCCGGCTTTATATCTTTTAAATGCTGAATAATTCCTCGTGATTTCCAAAATTCATCATAATTAGGATGATCTTTTAACTGTTGCCAAAAAACATTGTCTTCACCATAGTATTTATCCAAATTTGATAATGGTCCGGCATCTAGAAAGAATTGATATTGATCTGTTGAAGGTAACTCTGGAAATTTATACCAATCTTCGGTTACTGGTTTTGTTTTTTCATATCCAAATAATGCAGTTGCTCTCCAATAACTTAGTAAATAAGCTCCATTGTGATGAAAATCATCAAAAAAGAAATCACCAATACATGCCTGCGGCGATACTGCTTTTAAAGCTGGATGCGCGTCAAGTAATGAATAGGTAGCGTAAAACCCAGGATAGGAAATACCCCAAACTCCTACATTGCCATTATTATTTGGAACATTTTTAACCAACCAATCTATAGAATCGTATGTATCACTTGCTTCGTCAATTTGCTTACCTTTTTTGTTAGGTATATATGCTCTCATATTATCATAAACACCTTCACTATTCCAACGCCCACGTACATCTTGATACACTACAATATTGCCTTCTTTCATTAAAAAGTCATTAGGTCCAATTTTAGACCTAAATTGATCTGGACCATAAGGACGACAGCTATAAGGAGTTCTTTGAAATAATACCGGGTATTTCTTTGAGGTATCTTTTGGAGAATAAATTACAGTATATAATTTAATTCCATCACGCATTGTAATATACGATTCTGTTTTATTGTAATTATCTTTCACATACGTTTCATCTTGAGCAAAAGCAAAAGTGAAAATCAATAAAAAGAAAGATAATACCCAAATAGTACGGCTAGTGTATTTCATAATTTATTATTTAAAATTTTTAATCCCTTCTTTTAGCCAATGTAGATATTCATCTGCATCGGGAGTATATCCAACAGGCTTATTAAGTAGATTAAAATCTGTATCCATTAAAATATAATAAGGTTGCGAATTATTTTTAAAGTTTACAGTTTGAAAAGTAGCCCACTTATCGCCTATAGTGTTTATAGGTTTTACCCCTCCCGTTGGTTTTAAGAAGTTAAACTTTTCGTCTTCGGAAAGTTCTTCCCTATCATCTACATATAGAGAAATAAGAACATATTCTTCATTTATTGTCTGAAATATATCATCACGACTCCATACTTGTTCTTCCATTTTTCTACAATTTACACACGCCCATCCTGTAAAATCTAGCATGATAGGTTTTCCTGAAGATTTAGCTTCTTCTACTCCTTTTTCAAAATCTTTAAAAGCTTCCAAACCTAATGGAGCACTTGTGCCTTTATCGTATAAACTATAAAATAATGGAGGTGGAAAACCACTTAACAGCTTTAAATTAGCATACTTAGAATTTGATAATCCAGGTATTAAGTATAAGAAAAAAGCAACACTTAGAACTCCAATAATAATATTACCCCAAGGTAATCTTTTCTTTTTTGGTCCATCATGAGGAAAGCGTATAAAACCAAATAAATATAAAGCCAAACCAAGAGCGCAAAGTATCCATATTCCAATAAATATTTCTCTTTTTAAAATTCCCCAATGTTCTACTAAATCTGCATTTGATAAAAACTTGAATGCTAATCCCAATTCAATAAAACCTAATACAACTTTAACTGTATTTAACCATCCACCACTTTTAGGTAATGAATTTAACCAATTAGGGAATAATGCAAAAAGTGCAAAAGGAAGCGCTAGTGCTAATCCAAAACCACCCATACCAAAAGTTAACTGCATGGCACCACCGTCACTAGAAAGAGAACCTCCTAATAAAGAGCCAAGAATAGGTCCTGTACAAGAGAAACTAACAATAGCAAGAGTTAATGCCATAAAAAAGATGCCAATTACTCCACCAATACTTGTTGCTTTATTATCCATTTTTGAACTCCAAGAGCTAGGTAATGTAATCTCATAGTACCCAAAAAATGAAAATGCAAACACCATAAAAATCACAAAAAACACAATGTTTAAAGTAACATTTGTAGATATATTATTAAGTATTTCTGGATCTAAAGAGTCTAGTAAATGAAATGGTAAGCTTAATAGAAGGTAGATTCCAAATATAAATAGCCCGTATAGAATTGCATTCATCAATCCTTTTTTTCTATTTGAAGCACTTTTGGTAAAAAATGAAACCGTAAGAGGAATCATAGGAAAAACACAAGGTGTTAACAATGCTATAAGCCCTCCAACAAAACCTAATAAAAAGATAGTAAAGAAACTCTTCTCAGATTTTTCCTCATCTGTTTCATACTTCTCTACTCCTTTAAGGTCTATAGTAAGTTTGGCAGTTTTTTCTAAATCTTCTTCTGTAAGTGCTGCTGTACTTATCTTTCCTTTTCCTTCAGAAAGACTTAACTCAAACGTTTTAATATCTGGAGGGAGACATTTTTCATCATCACAAACAGAATAATAAACCTCCACTATTATTTTTAAATTCTCTTCGTTAATTACCTTTATAGGCTGGATAAAAACTACTTTATCTGAAAAGAAAACTATATCTGCTTCAAATATTGGATCTCTTACTGGCGCCACTTCTGGCTCTTGTGTATTGCCTAATAATATAAAAGTTTCGGGTGTATTATTATATGTAAACTCTGTTGGGATAGGTCCTAACTCTACATCTGCTTCAACTTGACTATATAAATGCCACCCTTCATCAATAGATGCTTTTATTAAAATATTATATTCGTCACCTTGTATTTTTTCTAAACTTACATCCCATCGAACAGGATCTATAAATTCTTGCGCATTTAATAAAGTGCTAAAACCAATCGTTAGAATGAGGAGTAAAGCGATTTTTTTCATAATAAATCAGGTTGTTCTCGTAATTTTTAAAATTTGTTTAGTTTCTGGTGTCACTTTAAAACGTTCGTCTGGGCGGTGACCAATTACCCACATTATTTGTTTATTTGAGCATAATACCCAAATATTTTCTTTAGCTACCAAAGATAGCTTTTCATCTTTAAAAAACTTACTCAATTTCTTTTTTCCTTTCATCCCAAATGGTTGAAAAACGTCACCCTCAGACCATTTTCTTAGTTGTATTGGAAACTTAATTTTATCGGTATCAACATAAATTGTATTCGTGCTGTGGTATCCCACTTTGTCTGTAGGCAAAAAGGTTAATTGAATTGGAACGTCAATTTTTTTTTCGTTTTCTGAAATAAAAAATTCATCATTCTTATCTTCTAAAGGAATTTCAGTTAAAATAAACACATTTCGATCTTTTAAAAGACGATGTGTTTTAGAAAAAACCTGCTTTCCACTTTGGGAATTTAATAAATCATTAATCGCAGTTAAATCTGTAAAACCAAATGGAGAAAGCAATTCGTATAGCAAAGCTTCTGTATTTGGTAACTCTTGTAGTTTCTGAAGGTTTATTGAATATCCTTCTTTAATTTCATTAACCGAAAGATTAAAAACTAAAGCCATGTAATCATCAACAAGATTTTGAGATGAAGTAAGGTTTTTTGTTGTTTTTTTAAAACTTTGCAACAAATCCTCAACAACTTCTTTGTAAGCTGGAATAACCTCCAAACGAAGCTTGTTTCGTACATAGTCTGCTTTTGCATTGCTACTATCTTCGCGCCAAAAGAAGGCATTATCTTTTGCGTATTTAACAATTTCATTTCTCGAAAAGTGTAATAAGGGTCGTACTGTTGTTTCGTTAATTTCTGGAATTCCTGTAAGCCCTTTTAAACCAGTTCCACGAGATAAATTTATTAAAAATGTTTCCAGGCTATCATCTGCATGATGTGCTGTTACTATATAATCAAATTTAAAATTGGTTTTAATTTCTTCAAACCATCTATACCGTAACTCTCTCGCTGCCATCTGTGTAGAAAGCTTATTCTCTTTTGCATATTTTTTCGTATCGAAAGTTTCAGAAAAAACAGATATAGATAGTTTATCTGCTAAGTGTAAAACAAAAGCCTCATCTGCATCACTTTCTTCTCCGCGAAGCGAAAAATTACAATGTGCTACAGAAATATCGAACTTTAAAGTATTAAGTAAATGAGTTAAAACCACACTATCGACACCGCCGCTACAGGCAACAAGAATTTTACTTTCTTTTAAAAAAGAAAGTTTTTGATCTATATTTTTTTGAAATTCTACAATCACTTGCATTAAGTACTTATTGCAAACTTAAGCATTAGAAGATATATAGTAACTATTTAGTTTTCCAAAACTTCACGCATTGCTTTGGCTTTAATTAAGCACTCTTCATATTCGTTTTCGGGAATAGATTTTGAAGTAATTGCGCCACCAACCGAGTAACTTACATATTTTTCTAAAGCATTATAAAGTATGCTTCTAATTACCACATTAAAATCAAAATCACCAGTTGGTGTAAAATACCCAACGGCTCCACTATAGAGCCCACGTTTTGTATCTTCTAAATTTTCAATAATTTTCATTGCTGAAATCTTTGGAGCACCTGTCATACTCCCCATAGGAAATGTATTGCGAAGTATTGCTACAGGAGAAATATTTTTAGGCACTGTACAACGTATGGTAGAAATCATTTGATGCACCTGCTCAAAAGTATATACCTTGCATAATTCTTCTACGTGAACACTTCCTTTTTCTGCAAATCGAGAAAGATCGTTACGAACCAAATCTGTTATCATTATATTTTCGCTTCGTTCTTTTGGATCGTTAATTAGTTTATATACCAATGCTTGATCTTCTTCTTTATTTTTACTTCGCTTTGCTGTACCCTTTATTGGTTGGGAAATTATTGTATTATCGGTTTTTTTTAAATAGCGTTCTGGAGAAGCAGATAACACATAATGATTTTCTAATTTTAAGAAAGTAGCAAATGGTGGTGTTGATATTTCATTAAGCTGTAAAAAAGTTTTTACAGGTTTTATTATAGCGTTTTCTGAATAAAACTCTTGACAAAAATTAGCTTCATAAATATCGCCACGTTCAATATGACGAAGCATTTGGTTTATTTTTGAAAAGTAAGAATCCTTTGAAGTACGCAAACTTATTTTAATAGGTGTGTCTTTTTGGGTTGTTTGATCTTCAATAACATAATTGTTATTTAATATATCTTCCCAATCTTTTTCCCATTCATCATCAACCATATTTAAATAGAGTAATTCTACTTCATTTTCAGAAAATAAAAATATTTTTTTTGGTTGAAAAAAATACAAATCTGGGAATTTTAACCCATCAAAATTAGAAGATTTTAGGTTTTCAATATCGTTTTTAAGATCATAGGTTAAATACCCAAAAAGCCAATCTTTTGTAGTGTTTTGATATTCTTCAAGTTTAATAAATGCTCCTAAAACATCTGTTTTAATTGCCGTAAAAGCATCTACGGCTAATATCGCTTTGTAGGTACCGTGATTTTGGGCATAATTATTGGAATCTAGCCAAGCAACTTCGTTATACTGCTGAGACCAATTAAGAATCTTTTTTTTTAAAGATTCAGAAAGTATAATATTAATTTTCTTTGAGAAGCGCAATTTGTTATTTTATAAGGTATAAAATTACTATTATTGAGAAAAAAAGGTATTAAAATTTAAAGAAAGATATTTAATGCAATCTATTTCTAAAATACATATATATAAGTCTGCTTCCCTGTTTTTTTTACTAATACTAATAGGTAGCTATAATACAATGTTTTCTCAAAATAGAGAAGAATACCAATTATTATGGCAAATTGAACATAAAAATAGTGATAAAAAATCGTATGTTTTTGGCACAATGCATGTCAAAGATAAACGTGTTTTTGATTTTAGCGATGCATTAATGCCAGCCATCCAAAATTCTGAAGCTTTTGCACTAGAAGTGCATCCAGATTCGATAAGCGATAGTTTTGGTAAAACATTCTACAAGCAAACAGATGAGAATATATATAAAAGAATACTGTCTCCAAAAGAGTACGAAAGGCTTAATGATAAATTTAAGCAAATAAATGGAGTATCGTTAGATAGTTTTTCATTAAAAAACCCAATGATAATTGAGTCTATGCTCACAGAAGACTCTAAGAAAAAAGATGATAAAGATACTTTTCTGGATGCCTATCTATATGCTGTAGCAAACTCTTTAGACAGAGAAATTTTAGGTTTAGAAAAAGCACAGGATCAAATACCTTTAATAAAAGACCTAGACGACGAAACAATAAGAGAAAATATTTTAGATCTTGTTGATACAGATACTAAAGAATATCATAATTACTTAAATGAACTTACACAGCTTTATTACCAAGGAAATATTGATAAAATACTATTAAAAGCACATGGCTTTGGTACTATAGACTCAGTTTTAATTAAGAGAAACAGAGTAATGGTAAACAGTTTGATGAGCATAATGGCAGACAAAACTGTGTTTGCAGCCGTTGGTACTGCTCATTTACCTGGTAAATATGGGATTTTAGAACTTATGCGTGATGAGGGCTACAAAGTTTCTATGGTTGAAAATATTTTTACAGGTAAGTCTAACAATTTTAAGATAAAAGCCAATCTTAAAAAATGGTATTCAGATAATAATGATGAATTGGGATACCATGTATTAATACCTACAAAGCCTACTCCAATTAATTACGAAAACACATTTAATATGTTGGTTTCTACAGATATAATTTCTGGTGGAACTTTTGCTTATATGGCTCTCGATTTACGGGGACAAGAAATAAAAGAAGAATATAATTTTGTAGAAGAATTTATAAAAAATCAGACAAAAAATAATGTTTCAAATCTTTTAGAAAGAAGTATTGTAAAAAAAGATGGTGTAGAATTTACAGAAGTAATTTATAAAAAAAATGATGTTACAACACGTATCCAATTAGCATTTGTAAATAAAATTGTATATGCTTTTTTTGTTGAAAATAAATTAAGCGAATTAAAGTCAGATTATATAAACTCTTATTTTGATTCGGTTAAAGTTTTTCCTCCTAAAGTAGTACCCTTAGTTTGGGAAGAGGTAGAAAATCCTGCTGGTGCATACTCAATTTTATTTCCAAAAGGTAAAGTAATAGACAATTCTCAAACCGTAGATAACCCTTTAGGTGAAGACGAAGAACCATATAATATTAAACTTTACCTCGCAACAGATGTAGAACAAAAAATGAACTACCTACTGCGATATAACGATCAGCCATTAGGATATTATCTTCAAAATGAAAATGCCTCTTTAGAAGAATTTAAAAACCTTTTTGAAGGTAGAGGAAAAATTATAGGTGATCTAAAACCAATTACAATTGAAGGTTATGAAGGGTTTGAATTTGAAGCTCTTTTAAGTGATAAGTTTCATACGGTAGGTCGTTTCTTTTTTAGAGGAAATAGAATTTATTTATTATTGGCTCAAAAAACAGAAGTTGACTCTAAAGCTGATGCTTCAAAATTTTTCAATTCCTTTAAATTAAAAGAATATAAGCCTACAAAATTTGATTCTGTTGTAAAAGTTAACAATGACACTTATTCTTTTTCGTTTCCGAAGCAACAAAAAAAGGTAAATATAAACGAGTATGATGCTACTATGGAAATAGGCGAAAACAATGTCTATTATGCATATAGTGAACAGTCTGGTGGAGCTTACCTTGTGGATCACTCTATTTTAAATGAATATTTTAAAATTGAAACTTTAGATAAGTTTTATGATCAATATATTGAGAATATTAAAGAGTGGAATGACACTATTGTTAAAAACGAAAAAATAGTAATTGATGGATTACCAGCCAGAGAAGTATTTTATAAAAACCCAGAGAATAAAATAATTCAAAAACTTCAATTTTTGTTAGACAATAACAATCTATTTATACTTCAAGCTTATTTGGGTGAAGAAGAAATGAAAATTGGGAGTGAAACAGAATTTTTTAAATCATTTAAAAAGCTTAAACAAGGTAAAGAATTTGACGTATACGCATCAAAAGCATCAAAGCTTTTAAAGAGTTTACAATCTAAAGACTCTATAATATTTGAGAAGGCATATGGAGCTTTTAATTATTACATTTTTGATAAATCTGAATGTGCTTTGCTTGAAAAAGCTCTTGCAAAAAAGTACAAAGATGACACGCTATACGATGGTGTAAAAAATAAGATTATTAAAGAATTAGGCACTGTAGGGAATGAAGGAACTTTAAAGTTACTTGAAAAAATGTACCTAAATAAATCTACAGAAAATGTGCAAAAGCTTGCTATTCTAGAAGCAATACCAGAACTTAAAACAACGCAAGCGTATGCAACCTATTTTGATTTATTAAACAATTATCCACCGCAGCGTAATAAAGATATTCCTTTTTATGTGGTAGATCATATTGGAGACTCGTTGGTTGATTTTTCAAGTAATGTAGATAAAATTGTACCGCTTCTTGCTAAAGAAATTTACCGAGATGAAGTGGTAAGTTACTTTAAAAACAAACTCTTTTACGACTCTTTAAATAGTGATAAAGTTAAACTCTATGCTCCACAAATTCTAAAAAATGTGCAAGTAGATGCAAAAAGGTATGCAGATTCAATTAATCGTGAAAAATATGAATATGTAAATTATATGCTTTTAAATAGCTACATAGACATTATTGATTCTTTAAAAATTGTCAATCCACAAACAGAAGAAGCACTTAAAACATTATATACAATTAACGAAAAAGATAATTGGATTAAATCTAGAGCCTTATTTACAGCAGTTAAATTAAATATTGATGTTGAGAAATCTATCATACAAAAGTCATTTAATGACCTGTACTCTAGATTCGAAATTATCGAAGTGTTTATTAAAAGTGGAAAAACCGAAGAGATTCCAAAAGAATATATAGCCCCAGAAGCTTTCGCAAAACTATCATTATATAACAACATAGGGTATTATGACGGCTATCCAGATTATATGGAGATGTTAGGCACTATTAAACAAAATGAGAAAGATTATTTTGTTTACAGTTATAGTTACAGCACAGATGAGGAAACAAAATATTTAGGTATTTCTGAAAATAAAGAAGTAAATCTGAAAAAATTTGAACAAAACACAAGTTACTTCGATTGGGATGAAGTAGAAGAAAACTGGGAAGAACAGGCTAAACAACTCCTTTTAGAAAGTATTTCTGCTGAAGAAACTATAGAAGACTAATCGCTCCTTATAATTCTAATTGATGAATAAAATTTTCTAAAACATCAGTAAAACCTATTAATAAGGCTTCATTAGTTATAATATTATCTTCTTTTGAAAAATTTTCAGAAAAAGATGGGAAACTAAAACTTTCAATAACGTCACCTCCAAATCGTGGTAATACGCCTTTTGTATATGCTAACGAAGAAGCTGCACCTCGTTTTCCATTGGAGGTACTCATTAGTAATATTTTTTTACCTTCTAAAAACTTATATTCTACACGGGAAAGCCAATCTAAAACATTTTTAAAAAAAGCCGATACAGTGCCATTATGTTCATTAACAGACATCATTATTGCATCTGCTTCCAAAAACTCATTCTTCAATAGTTTTAAATTTACCGAATATCCTAATTCCCGCTCTATATCCTCACTAAATAATGGAAGTGGATAATCAACAAGTTTTATAAGTTTAATTTCTGCATTTGCAACATTTGAAACAGCAAAGGATATTAAAGCATGATTAATAGAAGTACTACTATTACTTCCTGCAAAAGCTAATATTTTTTTCATTAATCAAAGATATTTAATTTAAAATTGGCATTATAACTTATAAAGACAAAGTTTTTAGACATAAAAAAACAGAATATTCCTACATATAATGTTTTTAATCGATGAAATGAATTGTTACATCGAATACTTATGAAAATCAGCGTTTTAAACTTGGTTCTTTGTAGGAATCTTCCTTAATATTGCATCAGATAACCCCAAATTATCACCTACTTATGAAAAAAATTACGTTTGCAATTATTGTTATTTTATGTGCAATTGCCCCCGCTACAGCGCAAGTTGGTATAGGAAATACAAGTCCTAAAAGTACTTTAGACATTGCTGCTTCAAATCAAACGACACCTTCTAACAAAGATGGGCTTTTAATCCCAAGAGTAAATGCTTTTCCTGCTGTAAATCCAGGACATTCTCAAGATGGTATGATGATTTTCCTTACTACAGATATAGGGTTGAACCCTAAAGGATTTTATTATTGGAATGATACTCCAAAAAAATGGATAGGAATTGGTGCCGAAGAATGGAAGCCAGGAACAAACCCATCTGGAGATAATTTAATTTATGCTACAAGAGCAAGATTAACAGGAACAGATATGGTTATTACAGATGATGGTCGTATTGGATTTGGTACCGATGATCCTGTAGAAAGATTTGAATTTAGAGGACCAGGTGATAATGATTTTCAAATTACTAGTGCAAATACAAATCCTCCCAACTTTATTTTATACAATACAGGTGGTACATTAGATGTACCTGCTGCTTTAGCTGCAAATGGCGAAATAGGTTCTTTTATTGTAAAAACACATGATGGTGTAAATATTAGAGAAAATGGTGGTTTTCGTTTTTACATGGATGGCGTTGCTACTCCAGGAAGTGTACCTTCAAAATTTGTAATTAATACTACTCCTCAAGGATCAACCAGTCAAGTTGAAAGAATTGTTATAAGAAGTACCGGAAATGTTGGAATAGGTACAGCTACCCCATCTCAAATATTAGATGTAAATGGAAATGCTCGAGTAAGAGGTTTACAGGCTGGACCTGTTTATAGCGATTCTAATGGAAACTTAAGTAACACACCAGTAGGTCCAATTACTTTTGCAGCTGGAAAAGTAAGTGCAAATGGAACATCACCTAAAATTACAGGTGCAACCGTTAGTAAAGTTAGTACTGGTGTTTATCAAATAACCTTTAGTACAGCAAGACCAAATTCCAACTATTTAATACAAGTCTCTTCTTTAAATTGTAGTAGTTGTGGAACAGACGATAGTATTGGAATATACTATTCAAATCAAACTACTAATGGATTTAGAGTGATTATTGGGGCAAATGACAATGGAGGTACTGTTAAAGTTCCTGTAGACCTTGAATTTATGTTTACAGCTATTGATTTTTAAATTTACATCACCTTATATAGAAGTTACAACGTGACTATTATAGAATAATTTTTCCATAAAATTCCCCGCATTACATAAAAAGGCTAGCTGATACAGCTAGCCTTTTTAATTTAAAATAGGTTATTATTTTGATTTAGATATGCATTGCTCTATCTTCAGTAGCTGCCATTGCAGCTTCTTTTACAGCTTCTGCATACGTTGGATGCGCGTGACTCATTCTTGCAATGTCTTCTGCACTTGCTCTAAATTCCATCGCCGTAACGGCTTCTGCAATAAGATCTGCAACACGTGCTCCTACCATATGTACTCCAAGAACTTCATCTGTAGCTTTATCTGCTAAAATTTTTACAAATCCATCTGTATCTCCACTAGCGCGAGACCTTCCTAAGGCACGCATTGGAAATTGTCCCACTTTATATGCAACTCCTGCATCTTTAAGTTGTTCTTCTGTTTTACCTACTGAAGCTACTTCTGGCCACGTATAAACAACTCCTGGTATTAAGTTATAATCAATATGAGGCTTTTGTCCTGCAAGTATTTCAGCAACCATTACTCCTTCTTCTTCAGCTTTATGTGCTAACATAGCTCCACGAACCACATCGCCAATTGCATAAATATTTTTTATGTTGGTTTGTAAATGGTCGTTAACATCAATCATACCGCGCTCTGTAATTTTTACACCAGCGTTTTCGGCTTTTAATCCATCTGTAAAAGGACGTCGCCCTACAGAAACTAAACAATAATCTCCTGTAAAAGTAACTTCATTATCTTTTTTATCTGTAGCAGTAACAGTAACTTCTTTACCTTTTTTAGAAACAGCAGATACCTTATGAGAAACAAAGAATTTCACTCCCTGCTTTTTCATTACTTTCATTAATTCTTTACTTTGAGCACCATCCATTGTAGGAATAATTCGATCCATATATTCAACCACAGAAACTTCTGCTCCTAAACGTCTATATACTTGACCAAGCTCTAATCCTATAACACCGCCACCAATAACAATTAAATGTTTTGGAATTTCGGTAAGTTCTAAAGCTTCAGTAGAAGTAATAATACGATCTTTATCTAATTTTATAAAAGGAAGTGTTGCTGGTTTACTACCAGTAGCGATAATAATATTTTTTGCTTCAATCGTTTCGGATTTCTTACCGTTTGTTATTTCAATATGAGTTGCATCTTTAAAAGCACCAATACCTGTAAAAACATCAATTTTATTTTTATTCATTAAAAAATCAATGCCTTTTGTAGTTTGTTCTACAACAGAAGCTTTACGCTCAATCATTTTTTTGAAGTTAATTTTAACCTCACCTGGAATTTCAATTCCGTGCTCTTCAAAATGTTTAATTGCATCTTCGTAATGATGCGAAGAGTCTAATAAAGCCTTACTTGGAATACAACCAACATTAAGACATGTACCTCCAAGAGTGTTATATTTTTCGATTATTGCGGTTTTCATCCCTAATTGCGCGCAGCGTATCGCAGCCACATAGCCACCAGGTCCAGAACCAATTATTGCAACATCATAAGTGCTCATATAGTGTATTTTTAATTTCGAAGTGCAAAGTTACAATACTATTTAGCAACTGCCAATAAGGAACGATTGTTAATTTTCAATACTAGGAAAAGCCAACATCTGCCCCATTCCAACTGCAAAAAGCCAATTTCCATAAATAGCATGTTCAATGCTTACCAAAATAGTAGGTTTATACTTGAGATATGTTATTGCAAATAATAAACCACCAATAAAGGTAAAAACTAAAACCAACGTATTTTTAAAAAATAAATGAGCTAATGAAAACACAATCGCACTTAAAAAAATCAAAAAAGATTTATTTTTAAATATCCGCGCATACCTTGTACAAAAGAAAGTTCTATAAATTATTTCTTGGGGCCAAACAGAAAAAAGCGAATAAGCAATAAGAATACTTATAAATAATAAGGGGGCTTTTCGAGGTACTAAAAACAAAGCAGATACATCAATAAAATAAACATATGCTGTAGTAATAAGTGCAATACCTACAAATATAACAGCTACTCGTTTTAAAAAATAAATCCAAGAAATTTCTCTTTTTATCCCCATAGAAATTCTCTCAACCTTTTTTAGTACTGCGATAATATATATAAAAATCAATGTTGCTATTACAATCTTTATCCAAATGGGATACGAAATAGTAAAGCTTATAGGTATTAAAATAAATAAGATAAAAAACTCAGTAAGTAAATAGGATTTTTGTTTCATTATACAATTTTAACAACAGTTGTATTTTTCACTTCACTAATTGTAAAAGAACTTTGTGTATTACCTATATGTTGTAATGTGGTTAGCTTATTTACCATAAAATTTCGAAAGTGCTCCATATCTTTTACCAATACTTTTAATAGGTAATCGTATTCGCCACTTACATGAAAACATTCTACAACCTCATCAAGCTGAGCAGCTTCTGCCTCAAATTTTGTTACATATTCTTTAGTATGTTGTAGTAACTTTATATGGCAAAAAACCATAAAACTCGAATTCACTTTTTCTTTTGCTACTATCGTTACATACTGCTTTATAATACCCTCACGTTCTAACTTTTTAATACGCTCATAAACGGCAGTTACCGAAAGGTTTAATTTATTAGAAAGTTCTTTATTAGTCTGCTTACAATCTTGCTGAAGATATTCTAATAGCTTTTTATCTATATTATCTAATTTCATTTCTGAAAATTTTTCTGAAAATTACTAAATTTTCAGAATATACATATATATATAACTATTAAATATTGATTATATAGTTTTATTTTCTACAAAATAGATATATCATTGACAAATCAACGCTTAAGCCGTATTTTTGAATAAACTTAAAAATTTATTACCATGGCATTTAAACCAGCAAATAATATTCAAGACCTACAATACTTCGGAGAATTTGGAGGCGTTAATCCTTCTATATCAGATTCTTCTACATATACATTTCTTTCAGCAAAAACAATGTTCGATACTTTTGAAGGAAATGCAGATGGGTGCTATTTATACTCTAGACATTCAACCCCATCTAATCTATATTTAGGCGAGGCATTAGCTGCAATGGAAGGAACAGAAACTGCAAATGTTGCTGCTAGCGGAATGGGAGCTATTACACCTACTATTTTGCAACTTTGCGAAGCTGGAGACCATATAGTTTCAAGTAGAACAATTTATGGAGGTACGTATGCCTTCTTAAAAAACTTTACTCCAAGACTAAATATTAAAACTTCATTTGTAGATATAACCAAACTGGATGTTGTAGAAGCAGCAATTACAAAAGATACTAAAATCATATTTTGTGAATGTGTAAGTAACCCATTATTAGAAATTGCAGATATAGAAGGGCTGGCTAAAATTGCCAAAAAACACGGACTGCAATTATTAGTAGACAATACTTTTTCTCCATTAACTATATCTCCAGCAAAATTAGGAGCAGATGTAGTGATGCATAGTCTAACAAAATTTATTAATGGTAGCAGTGACACAATGGGCGGAGTTGTTTGCGGAACGCAAGAGTTAATTGACACGCTTAGAAATGTAAATGATGGAGCATCTATGCTATTAGGAGCATCAATGGATAGTTTAAGAGCTGCTTCCATCCTAAAAAACATGAGAACTTTACATATACGCATGAAGCAACACAGTCATAACGCTTTATTTTTAGCTGAAAAATTTGAAGCAGATGGATTAAAAACAGTATACCCTGGTTTAAAATCACATCCTGGACATGACTTATATAAAAAGATGATGAACGAAGAATATGGCTTTGGAGGAATGTTAACTATAGATGTGGGAAATATTAACAAAGCAAACGAACTAATGGAATTAATGCAAGAAAGAAACTTAGGTTATCTTGCCGTTAGTTTAGGTTTTTACAAAACATTATTTAGCGCTCCTGGAAGCTCAACATCTAGTGAAATACCTGAAGATGAACAAGCAGAAATGGGTCTAACCGACGGATTAATACGTTTTTCCATAGGACTAGACAACGATATAGAACGTACCTACCAAATGATGAGACAATGCATGGTAGAAATGGAAATTTTATAATTAAAACTGCATTTTAATCAAAAAGCCCGGATATTCTTCGGGCTTTTTGCATTTGCATAGTATTTTACAAAATCGTAACATTACAATTCAAAAATTAAATCCCTCCTATGCAAAGTCAGGATATAGACCCTAAAGAACCTCAAGACGAACATATTGTTGAAAATAAAGAACTTAGTATTTGGGAGGCACTTATTCCAGTTGGTGCCCTTGTAATAATGCTATTTTTTAATGTAAAGTATGCTTTTGGCGATGATGCGCTTTCAGGTAGTAATCAGTTTATTTTATTATTAGGAGCGGCAGTAGCAGGTATTGTAGGACATTTTAATAAAGTATCCTACAAACAAATGTTAGATGAAGTGGCCGAAAATGTAAAATCTACCACAGGTGCATTGTTAATTCTTTTATTTGTTGGTTCTCTTGCAGGAACTTGGTTAATTAGTGGTATTATACCATCAATGATTTATTATGGACTACAAATATTAAGTCCTTCTATATTTTTACCTGCTTGTGTAGTTATTTGTGCCATTATATCTGTTGCAACTGGTAGTTCTTGGACAACTTCTGCTACAGTAGGTATAGCATTAATAGGTATTGGTAATGCATTAGGTTTTAATCCTGGCATGACGGCAGGTGCTGTTATATCTGGAGCTTATTTTGGAGATAAAATGTCCCCATTAAGTGATACTACCAACCTTGCACCTGCAATGGCAGGAGGTGAATTATTTTCTCACATAAAATACATGACCTATACTACGGTTCCTACCATTATTGTTACACTTATAATTTTTATAATTATTGGTCTTTCTATAGATGTACAAGGTTCAACAGATACTTCTGCTATGCTGGTTTCTATAAAAGAATCTTTTAATATTAGTCCGTGGCTTTTTATTGTACCAGTACTGGTAGTCATTTTAATTATTAAAAAGACACCTCCACTTATCGCCCTATTAACAGGAACTCTTTTAGGAGGTGTATTCGCTCTTATCTTTCAACCCGAAATAGTAAAAACAATTGCAGGATCAGACGAGTTAACATTTTTAAGTGGTTATAAAGGTATTATGAATGCTATGACAGTAGATACGGCTATAGAAACATCCAATGCTAATTTAAACGATCTATTTTCTTCGGGTGGTATGGCAGGAATGCTTGGTACGATTTGGTTAATTGTTTGTGCGATGGTTTTTGGTGGAGTAATGGATGCAATTGGAGCACTTTCAAGAATTAGTAATGCAGTTCTTAATTTATTCGATTCTATTTTTGGATTATTTGCTAGTACAGTAATTAGCTGTGTTGGATTAAATGCAATTGCTTCAGATCAATATTTGGCAATTGTAATTCCAGGTAGGATGTATGCAAAAGCTTTTAAAGACAAGGGGTTAGCACCAGAAAATTTAAGTAGAACGCTTGAGGACTCTGGAACAGTAACATCTGTATTAGTTCCTTGGAATACTTGTGGAGCTTACCAAAGTGGTGTTTTAGGTGTAGATACTTTATCGTATGCCGGATATGCATTTTTTAACTGGATGAGCCCTATTACAACTCTTATTTTTGCAGGTTTCAGAATAAAAATTAAGCAATTAACCGGCGGAAACTTAAGCAAACAAGTGGCTTAAAAAATTCACAAAAAATTAAGTGTAATTTACTTTAGAATAGGTGTTTGAATTTGTACTTTTGCACCCCGAAAACAAGTACTAAATTCAAAAGAAAATATTCTATGGCATTTGTAGGAAAAAAATTCCCAAATCTATCTGTTGACGTAATAGACAAAACAGGCGTAACAAGAAAAATAAATATTCTAGAAGAGGCAAAAAACACAAACAAAAAAGTAATCCTTTTTTGGTATCCAAAAGATTTCACATTTGTTTGCCCAACAGAACTTCACGCTTTTCAAGCTGCTTTAATGGAGTTTGAAAAAAGAAATACTATTGTAATTGGTGCATCTTGTGATACTCCAGAAGTTCATTTTGCTTGGTTAAATACACCAAAAAATAATGGAGGAATAGAAGGGATTACATATCCAATTCTTGCAGACAGTAACCGTAACTTATCTTCTCAATTAGGGATTTTAGATATTACTAATGAGCGTTACGATGAAGAAACTGGAAACGTTTTAGTAGATGGTGATAACGTAACATATAGAGCTACATACCTTATTGATGAAGAAGGAACTGTATTTCACGAAAGTATAAATCATATGCCATTAGGGAGAAACGTAGGTGAGTTTTTAAGATTAATAGACGCTTATTCTCACGTACAAACCAATGGTGAAGTTTGTCCAGCAAACTGGCAAGAGGGAGCTACAGCTATGAGTGCAGATCGCGCTGGTGTTGCAGACTATCTTACACAACACTTAAACTAAAATTAGTTTAGTTTAACTTTAATTAAATTGCACATGCCCTTTCTGTTAATTCTGAAAGGGTTTTTTAATATATATATTTTATTTTCTGAAGTGTTTTTATTTTTTAAAGTATCAATTACTAAGATTGTTTACTTTTATAAAAAAAAAGAAAAACATGGCTTCAATTACATTAGGAGGAACAAAAACTGAAACAAATGGTGAACTTCCAAAAAAAGGAGAAAAAGTTCCGTCATTTACTTTAACAACAACAGATTTAGCATCAAAATCCCTATCAGACTACGATGGTTTTAGAAAAATATTGAATATTTTTCCAAGCGTAGATACGGGGGTTTGTGCAGCTTCAGCAAGAAAATTTAATAGTGAAGCTTCAAAATTAAATAACACAAAAGTGTTGTGTATCTCTAGAGATTTACCTTTTGCTCAAAATAGATTTTGTGCAGCAGAAGGTATCGAGAATGTTGAAATGCTTTCAGATTTTAAAGATGGAGCTTTTGGTAAAGATTATGGCTTAGAGATTACATCGGGAGCTTTTAAAAATTTACATTCACGTGTAGTTATTGTTTTAGATGAAAACAACAAAGTAATATATACAGAACAAGTTCCAGAGATTGGACAAGAACCTAATTACAGTGCTGCTTTAAATTCACTTTCTTAATGTGGAATACATTTCTCGGTAAACGCCTTAAAGGCTTTAAATATGCTACAGTTGGTGCTTTTATGCTGCTTAAAAATGAAGCAAGCATTCAAGTACAAGCTGTAATTGCTATTGGGGTTACTATCGCAGGGTTTTATTTTGATATTTCTAATACTGAATGGATGCTTCAAGTTTTTGCCATTGGACTTGTAATGAGTATTGAAGGGCTTAATACTGCGGCAGAAGAAATTGCAAATTTTGTACATCCAGACTTTCATAATAAAATAGGATATATTAAAGATGTAGCTGCAGGAGCAGTTTTCTTTGCTGCCATCGCCGCAATAGCAATTGCTTGCTTTATTTACATTCCAAAGTTTTAATTTTTTAATGAAGTTTACTTTTATATTTCTCATTTTTATTAGTGTTGGACTTGGGAGTTGTCAAGTTTTACCAGAAGAAACCTATAAAAAAATAAAACTTGATCGTACAGCGGCCCCTATTAATGAAGTTAAAATCATTCCGTTTGCCAAAATAGAACCTAATAAATATGAAACCCTTAGTCTAATACCTGAAGATCTAACACTATCATATAATGGGAATAATAGATATGACAGCGAGATAATTTCAAATTATAAAACTGCGCTATTAAACATTACGGAACCTGGTAATTATATCATAGAAATAGAATCGCTTGTTTCATTAGGTATTGAAGGTCTTATTATGGTTCCTATGATTGAACTAAGAGATTCTAAAAACTCTAAAATAGAAACCACTCCCCTAGCTACAGAGTTATTAAAACCTTCTTTTACAATGCCTGTGCGCTTAAAAAGAACTTGGAGTTTTAATCTGGAAACGTCCACAGCTCCTCTAATTATTATATATGCAGATAACACCAATCGTGGTGGTGAGTTAGGCAAAAGTGAATCTTTTGGATATTATGGTACGCTAACATATAACGTAAATACTTTTAAGTCAAACCCAACTGGGAAATTTAGAATAAAAATTGAAAAACAATAATATGTAAGAGTATTCTTTAGAAAGGTTTTTAAAAGTTTTTTGGTATCTTTAAAGATGTTTTATTCTCAAAACTAGCTCATTAATAATCAATTACACCTCCCCTATTTAATAAAGTAGTTTTAAGAATTTTAAACTTTTTATAATGAAAAAGCTACTCAATCCTGCCAAAATAGCATTCAATTTTTTATGCTTGTTTGTGTTTTTTATCCTAGGTATGTACTTAGCTGGTATTATTGGCGTGGCAAAAAATCAAGGTTTGGCTGGTGGCGCTATTGTATTGGGATGGGGAATATTATTTGCAGGAACGGCTTTTATAGGTTCTTTTTTTATTGCAAATAGGCTACCTCATAAAAAGATTGTAAGAACCAATTGGATTTTACTCTTATTATTAATTATAGTAATGGGCTTTACTACATATCGTTATTTAGAAAAAAACGAAGCATACCCACCAGAGGAAATTCAAAACCCAGAAATTACTGCTCCAGTTAAAAATAGCACCGCAATGCGAGTTAATAATTCAGAAATAACAATCCTTAGTGCTGTACTAAATTCTAAAAAAGAAGAACCGCTGGGTTTAGGTTTTTTTGAACCAAATTGGCAAAACAATACAACACTTTATTTTTATGGAAATATGAACCTGGAGAAATCTATTATAGAACATACTCCTTATGATAGTCTAACTTTTAAAAAAAACAAAAACAATCAATTTGAAATAGCTACTACCCCACCTTGGTTAGTTCCCGAAATTTTAAAATTAGATTACGATAGACTTTATTTTAAAGCTATAAGTGTTACTCACGACTTTATTGAAATTACAGTCAATAAAACAACTTCCCAAACATCATTTGTTGATAAAAAGGAAGGCAATTTACTGTATTGGCCAGAATTTTTGTTGAGTGTACATTCTGTAGAATTTTTACCAGACGCTATAGAAAATGTGTATAACAGACCATTTTCTACTTCAGCAATTAGTAGTACATCTTATAGTTTTATGCGACCCCTTAAAATAAAAAATGAATGGATGGAGGTTCTATTAATCAACAATGATTTTAAAAAAACAGGAAAAGGATGGATCCAATGGAAACGTGACGAAAAACTATTAATTTTATACAATCTTTTAAGCTAAAAAGGAATCTTATTTTTTTAAAAAATTTTATTTAGCTTGGCACGTTTGATATTTGTATTTTTGCTCAAAGACAACCCAATCTTACATGGCGAAGAAGAAAACCGCAAAACCTAATAAAACTAAAACACCGCGTAAAAAAATATCTTTTACGCTCTCTAAACAGCAAAAAATATTGCTCGGTAGTTTTTTATTCTTAGCAGGGCTCGCATTACTTTTTTCATTTGTATCCTTCTTTTTTACGTGGCAAGCAGACCAAAGTAATATTGGTGTAATTGATCGTACGGTTCAAAATAAAAATCTATTAAAGATAGTGGGCGCCAAACTAGGTGACTTTTTTGTATTTAAAGGATTTGGTATTTCCGCATTTATTCTTGCTTCACTTGTAACCCTTACAGGAGTATATTTCTTTTTCGATTATAAAAAGAAACAATTAAAACGATTTTGGTTTTGGGGTATGTTAGTAATGATATGGGTGGCAATCTTTTTTGGGTTCTTTACTACAAAAAGCACCATTTTAAGTGGTGTTATTGGGTACGAAATTAATGACTACTTACAGGATTATATAGGTTTACTGGGCACTATCTTAATTATGTTATTTTTTGCCATAGTTTATTTTGTTATTCGTTTAAAAATGACGCCTGAAAAAGTAGCATCGGCATTAAAAAGTACTAAAAAGGAAATTGCTTCCGATTTTACTTCTGAAAATAGCACCTCAAATCCTGCAACAGCTGCAGAAGATAATATTGAAACTCCAAACAACGATACTTCGTTTAGCATTTCAGAAAAAAATAATGAAGAAGAAGACGAAGAAATGCTTGAGCCAGTTTTAAGGACTGAAACCCCTCAAGAAAAAATTATTATTACTTCAGAAAATGAAGGTGACGTAGCAATGGAAGTAGAACAAGCGGTAGAAGAAATAGCCGTGACCGAAAACTTAAGCGATAAACTGGTGAAAGATTTTGGTGAGTTTGACCCTACGCTAGAGCTTAGCAATTATAAGTTTCCTACTATCGAGCTTTTAAAAGATTATACCGCAGGACAAGGTATTACAATAAATCAAGCTGAGCTTGAAGAAAATAAAAACCGAATTGTAGACACCCTTAGTAACTATAAAATTGGCATTGCTAATATTAAAGCTACAGTGGGACCTACTGTTACATTGTATGAAATCGTTCCTGAAGCTGGGGTTCGAATTTCAAAAATAAAAAACTTAGAAGATGATATCGCATTATCATTGTCTGCTTTAGGGATTCGTATTATTGCGCCTATTCCAGGGCGTGGCACCATTGGTATTGAAGTACCTAATAAAAACCCTAAAACGGTTTCTATGCGATCTGTTATTGCTTCACCAAAGTTTCAGAAGGCAGAAATGGAATTGCCACTGGCATTAGGTAAAACTATTAGCAATGAAACCTTTGTAGTAGATCTTGCTAAAATGCCGCACTTATTAATGGCAGGTGCTACAGGACAAGGTAAATCTGTTGGATTAAATGCTATACTTACCTCCTTACTTTACAACAAACACCCAGCAGAAGTAAAGTTTGTTTTGGTAGATCCTAAAAAGGTAGAACTAACACTCTTTAATAAAATTGAACGCCATTTTCTAGCCAAATTACCAGATACAGAAGAAGCTATTATTACAGATACTACCAAGGTAGTACATACACTTAATTCTCTTTGTATTGAAATGGACGCACGTTATGATTTGCTTAAAGATGCAATGGTGCGTAATATCAAAGAATACAATGTCAAATTTAAATCTAGAAAATTAAATCCTAACGAAGGTCATCGCTATTTACCCTATATTGTGTTGGTGGTAGATGAGTTTGCAGATTTAATAATGACGGCAGGTAAAGAGGTAGAAACTCCTATCGCAAGATTAGCACAGTTGGCCAGAGCAATTGGAATACACTTAATTATTGCTACGCAAAGACCTTCTGTAAATGTAATTACGGGTATTATAAAAGCTAACTTCCCGGCACGTATCGCCTTTAGAGTAACGAGTAAAATAGATTCGCGTACCATTTTAGACAGTTCTGGAGCAGACCAGTTAATAGGGCGAGGTGATATGTTATATACACAAGGAAACGATTTAATACGTTTGCAATGTGCCTTTGTAGACACACCAGAAGTAGCAGACATAACCGAATATATTGGTTCTCAAAAAGCATATCCAGACGCATATTTACTTCCTGAATATGTAGGTGAAGAAGGTGGCACAAATCTTGATATTAGTATCGACGAACGAGATAAAATGTTTAGAGAGGCGGCAGAAGTTTTAGTGATTGCACAACAAGGATCTGCTTCCTTATTACAACGTAAATTAAAACTTGGCTACAATCGTGCAGGTAGAATTATTGATCAATTGGAAGCTGCCGGAATTGTAGGTCAGTTTGAGGGTAGTAAAGCTAGACAAGTACTTGTTCCAACAATAGATGCATTAAATCAATTATTAGATAACGAAAGTAATACTATATAAAAATGAAAAAATTAGCGATTTTAATACTAGCAGTCTTAACAGTAAGTTTTGCCCAAGCGCAAGATGCAAAAAAGCTGTTGAACGAAGTATCGGCAAAAGCAAAGAGCTATAACAATATTACAATAGATTTTAAATACAACTTGAGCAACACTAAAGAAAAAGTGAATCAAGAAACACGTGGTGATGTAACATTAGCAGGTAATAGATATGTTTTAAACATGTTAGGTACTACCCGTTTGTTTGATGGGAAAAAGATTTACACAATTATTCCCGAAGACGAAGAAGTAACTATTTCCAATTACAATGCACAAGACGATAAGGAAATCACACCTTCAAAAATGCTTACTTTCTACGAAAAGGGATATACCTATAAAATTGATATAGTACAAAACATAAACGGTAGAAAAATACAGTTTGTGAAGTTAATACCTATTGACTCTAAAGCAGAAATTAAAGACATTTTATTAGGGATAGATGTGCAAACTAAACACATTTACAAACTAATCCAAACAGATGCAAAAGGGACGAAATACACCCTTACAGTAAATTCTTTTAAAACCAACCAGCCACTTTCAAAAACCTTGTTTACCTTTGACGAGGCAAAATACAAACAAGAAGGCTATTACATCAATAAGCTGGACTAACACCTGGTTTTGAAAATACTAGACCGATACATATTAACCACCTATTTGAAGACGTTTTTTAGCGTCTTCATTATTTTAATGTTCATTTTTGTACTCCAAACTATTTGGCTGTACATAAGCGAATTAGCAGGGAAAGATCTGGATGTATGGATTGTGCTAAAGTTTTTATGGTTTGTATCTCCACGTCTTATCCCATTAGTTTTACCCTTAACCATTTTGGTGACTTCCTTAATGGTGTTTGGAAGTTTTGCTGAAAAGTATGAGTTCGCAGCAATGAAATCTACAGGAATATCATTACAGCGAGCAATGCGAAGCTTAATGGTATTTATTGGAATCTTAAGTATCACTGCCTTTTTCTTTGCTAACAATGTAATCCCTTGGTCCGAATATAAATGGCAAAACCTTCGTAGAAATATTGCACAAGTAAGTCCCTCGATGGTCATTGCCGAAGGTCAGTTTAGTCAGATTGGTGATGATTTCAACATTAAAGTTTCCGAAAAAAGTGGAGATCGTGATGAGTTTTTAAAAGATGTAGTTATTCATCAAAAAAAACCAGACAAGCCTAATGGAAATTATACAGTAACTATAGCAGATAATGGAGAGTTGGCAAGCCAAGAAGGAAGCAATACACTTTCGCTTATCTTAAAAGACGGTCATTATTACGACGACATTCAGGAAAAAGATGTGCAAAAGCAACGTAGGAGGCCCTTTATTAAAACCTATTTTGAAGAATACACAATCAATATAGATCTTACCCAAATAAACAGTGCAGATATTGATAAGGAAAACGACCTTAGCAACCACAACATGTACAAAATGAATGAGTTGTTTGTTGAGATTGATTCACTTTCTACCAGCTACACAAAAGATATTAGAGCGTTTTCAGAAAACACGTATTATAGAAGCGGAGTTGCAAAATTTGGCGACAAACAAGAAAGAGAACCGCAAATAGATACAGACACACTACAATCTGTTATAGACATCTATAACGCTGCCAGACAACCAGAATTAGTCACTATGGCACTTAACAATGTGCGTGGTACACTGCAATCTGTAGAAGCGAAGAAAAACGAATTCAAAATAAAAACCAAGCGACTTAATAAATTTGAGATGGCCTTACACGACAAATACGTGTTAGCATTTGCCTGTATCATCCTCTTTTTTGTGGGTGCCCCTTTAGGAGCCATTATAAGAAAAGGTGGAATGGGATTACCAATGGTAGTTGCTATTTTACTCTTTTTAACCTATCACTTTATAGGTATTTTCGCAAAAAACAGTGCCGAAGATGGTACGCTACACCCTTTTATAGCGACACTTTTAAGTACCGTTATCATGCTACCGTTAAGTATCTGGCTTACATACAGAGCTACTACAGATCAAGGTGTTTTTGATATAGATACTTTTGTAGGTCGTATTACTGGGCTGTTTAAAAAGAAGGATTCCCCTTCAGAAAAAGATACATAGTTTCAGTATCTTTGCACCATTAAAATTTAGTTATGATTTCTACAGAAAATAATACTGCTATACAGTTAAATACTATTGAAGAAGCGATTGAGGACATTAAAAACGGTAAGGTAATTATTGTGGTAGATGACCAGGATCGTGAAAATGAAGGAGATTTTGTAGCGGCTGCCGAAAAAATTACGCCCGAAATCATCAATTTTATGGCAACCAACGGCCGCGGACTTATCTGCGCCCCAATTACTGAAACTCACTGTAAGGAGCTACAATTAGAAATGATGACGGGCAACAATACAGACCCAATGGAGACTGCCTTTACCATTTCGGTAGATTTAAAAGGCAAAGGTGTAACCACAGGTATTTCTGCTTCAGATAGAGCAAAAACAGTATTAGCACTTATTCACCCAGACACCAAACCACATGATTTAAGTAAACCAGGTCATATCTTTCCGCTTAAAGCAAAAGATGGGGGTGTATTGCGTAGAACAGGACATACAGAGGCGGCTATAGATTTTGCACGCTTAGCAGGCTTACAACCAGCTGGAGTGATTGTAGAAATTATGAACGAAGATGGTACCATGGCGCGATTACCTCATTTGGTAGAAGTGGCAAAAAAGTTCGACCTTAAATTAGTCTCTATAGAAGATTTGGTTGCTTATAGAATGGAGCACGATTCGCTTATTGAGAAAAAAGAAGACTTTACCATCAACACAAAGTTTGGAACCTTTAGATTAAGAGCATACAAACAGACAACCAACGACCAAGTACACATTGCTTTAACGCAAGGGCACTGGAAAGAAAACGAACCAGTTTTGGTACGTGTAAATGCTACTTTGGTAAACGGTGATATTTTAGGCACGCTTACCAATAATGCAGACCAGAAGCTGGACGATATGTTTAATGTAATTAATACAGAAGGTAAAGGCGCTATTGTCTTTATCAATCAGCAGAGTCAATCGCTTAATTTATTAAATCGTTTAAAAGAATTAAAAGAAGCACAAAAGCCAGACGAAATTGCAAAAGCACCACGCATTGCAATGGATACCAAAGATTTTGGAATTGGCGCACAAATACTACACGATTTAGGAATCCACAAAATACGCCTAGTATCAAACAGTGAACAAACCAAACGTGTGGGTATGATTGGTTATGGCTTAGAGATTACAGAGTATGTGCGTTATTAAGCAGTAAGCACGTCAATAATTGCTTTCTTCATCGCTGTTGCTCGTTCTTGAACTTGCTTATCGCTCCACCCTATTTTTATTAAAGATGAAATTGTACGACTCATCCACGCATCACTTTTAGAAAAATCGGTATCGTTCAGGTTTTGCATCTGCTCTTTTATCTCTTTTGGTAGATTTCCTAACGACTTTAAGTTTCGTAAGTGTTCCCAACCATTTATGTAATGCCAATTATTGGTGTACCAGTAAAAACAAGCATCTACACCTGCTTCAGATAAAGCTTTGTGTGCTTTTTTAGTTAACTCTTCCGTTGGGAGAAAGAAGTTTAAAAACGAATAGTTTTCTACACCACCTTCGGGAACTCTTCTAAAAGTTACTCCTTCTACAGTGGCTAACGCTTCTCTTAGAATAGTATAATTTTCTCTTTGGCATTTTAAAATACTGTCGAGTTTATTTAACTGCGCCAACCCTACGGCAGCGTGTAATTCAGATATTCTAAAGTTATACCCTAATGTTGGGTGTGTTTCTGCTCCGCGATCACTCCCTATATGGTCGTGCCCGTGGTCTTGAAATTGATCGCTATTAATTTTATAGTGTTCGTTATTGGTGATAATCCCACCACCTTCACCGCACGTAATGGTTTTTACAAAATCGAACGAAAAACACCCCAAATCACCATAACTGCCTAATGGTTTTCCTTCGTAAGTACCTCCTATGGCTTGACAAGCATCTTCCAGTAAGATTAAATTATGTTCGTCACAAATAGCTTGTAACGCTCTTAAATCTGCCATAGAACCACACATATGCACGGGCATCACGCATTTAGTTTTGGGCGTGATGGCAGCTTTTACTGCGTTTGGGTCTAGCGTTAACGTATCATCAATATCAACCAGTACAGGCACAGCGCCCAACATCATAATAGACTCAAAACTTGCTACAAAGGTAAATGTAGGCATAATCACCTCGTCCCCTGCTCCTATACCTGCAGCAGCCAAAGCTACCGTTAATGCAGAGGTACCGCTAGAAACCAACTGGCAATGTTGCGATTGCATGCGCTTGGCAAAAGCAACCTCAAACTCTTTGGCTTTCCAGTGGTTGTTACGCATCCCGTCAAACCCGTAGCGCATTAATACACCACTTTCCAATACATCGTTTACTTGTTTGCGCTCTTCGGCACCAAAGATTTCAAATCCAGGCATGCTTTATTATTTTAATAGTTAGTATTTATCCATAGATGGTACACAAAGATAACGGTTGCGTGTACATTGCACAATGGTTGTGCAATTATTACTTTTTATTTTAGTCCCTATTTTTTTATTACAATAATTTTATATCTTTAACCATCTCCCCTTTTAATTAATTACTGTAAATTAAATAACGTTAGTACGCCTTAAAATGAGGTGATTATATAATAGAGATAAACACCATGGTGTTTATCCGCATGTTGCCCACAATTATGAAAAAAAATTATTATGCGATTTTAAGGATTAGTGAAACAGCATCAAATAAGGATATAAAAATTGCTTATCGGAGATTAGCAATGGAATGGCATCCAGATAAAAATAAAAGCATAAATGCTCATTATAAATTTATCGAAATAAATGAGGCTTATGAAATTTTATCCGACGCAAATAAACGTGCAGAATTTGATAGAATATTAAAATCAAACAAAGAGGAAATAGTTTCAGAACAATTCACTAAATGGCAAAATAACGCCAAATCTAAAGCAGAAACATATGCGGAAATGGATGCGGACAAGTTTAAATCTAAAATTTTAGACGAACTAAAACTTGCAGCATCTTACACTCCAGCTCTCGGTTGCTTTATATTTTTAATTTTTGGCGTAATAATAAATTTATGGGCTGCTTTCAAAATGGGACCTATTGCTCTTTTAAGTGTTTTAGCATTTGGTGGAGGTGCAATCTATGTTTATAATCGTTTTTTAAGTGGGTATTCAGAAGATAGGAAAAACTTATAATGTAAAAACAGATTTTTGATAAAACCTAATACATAAAACTATGATGATTTCTAAATTTGTAGCAAATAATAGCTACGGTGGTCAAACAATTGAAGTGGCACTAAATTCTTTATTCGTTTTATATATAAGTTAAACCAATACCAACTCATATAATGTAGATTTTAAAGAGAAAAAGATTTTTAGTACTAAAACAAGGTTTTCATTTTTATCCAATAAAGATTTAGAACAAACAACAATTGATGCATTCGATAAGATTAAGGTATATTTTGACGGAAAGAGTGATTATCAATGGACAACGGCTCAGAAAAATCATCAAATGAACGAAGCATTAAATCACTTCAGAACCTATAATTATGGATAGAATAACTGTGGGCAACAACGTATAAAAATAATAGGGCAATTGTAGCAAAACCGAATGGTTCGGGCGCATATGCAAGGTCGCCAAATTTTTAAATTTGGCTTATTGAGAAAAAAAAAGATAATAAGAAAAATTTAAAAATTCGGCTTGTGGCTCAACCGAATGGTTTGCGACTGTTTTCAGCCCTACTATTCTTATACAAATCCGTTAGCACCAATTAAAGATAAACATTGATAGACGACTTTAAATACGAATTAATTGATAATCCTGTTTCATTCATTTGCTCTAAATGGATGCTGGATAGAACACCTTTTATTTTCGGTGAAGACAGGCTAAAATATATTGAGTGGAAAGAAAAACTTGCGGAAAAACTTCAGGTGGATAGTAAATCTATGGTCTTTACAGGTAGTTCAAGTTGTGGTTTTAGCTTAAATCCAAATAAAAATTATCGGGAATTTCACGATGACTCGGATATTGATATTGCTATCATTTCTGGATATCATTTTGATATAGCTTGGAAAACTTTAAGGAACTTGGGAACAAAACGTTTTGACCTAAATAGCGTCCAACAAAATAGCCTAAAAGAGCACGTTAACCGTTTAATTTATTGGGGAACTATTGCAACAGACAAAATATTAGAAATACTTCCATTCGGTAAAGAGTGGACATTGCATTTACTTGATATGGAAAAGGTTGACCCAATAAATAATAAAACTATAAATATTAGGATTTATAAAGATTATGAGTCTTTGCGAGCATATCATATAAATAATTTAAACAACTTAAGAACTCAACTCTACGAAAATGAATAAAATGACAAATTTTTTAAATACAACAAACAGAAATGTAGCTTGGTTCAAAGGAGCTTTTGACCGTGGAGAATTGGATATGAAACCGCCTTTTCAACGAAACCCAGTTTGGGTAACTAAACAAAAAAGTTATCTAATTGATACCATATTAAATGAATATCCAATTCCAGAAATTTATATGCAGGAAACTGTGGATGAAAAAGGCAAAGCAAAATATATTATTGTGGATGGTCAACAAAGAACACGTGCAATGTTGGAATTTCTTGAAGGTAAATATTGCATTAATGCCAAGGAAAGTCCAGATTTTGCAGATATGTATTTTGAAGATTTAACAGCAAACCAAAAAAAGACATTCTTTCAATACAATTTTGTAATTCGTGTTTTACCTGACATTCCAGACCCTCAATTGAGAGAAATATTTCAAAGATTAAATAAAAATGTCGTTTCACTTAATAAACAAGAATTGAGACAAGCCACATATTGGGGACCTTTTATAAAAACAATGAATACATTATCTGATAAAGATTATTGGAGTAAGATTGATGTTTTTACAGCCAACGATATCAGAAGAATGTTAGACGTAGAATTTATTAGCGAATTGGCAATCTTTTATATGCACGGTTTCCAAAACAAAAAGGACAATTTAGACAAGTATTATGCATTGTACGAAGAAGAGTTTGAAAATAGTAAAGAGGTAATGGAAACTTTTGACACAGTAAATGGAGAAATTCTTAAAATTCTACCTGAAATAAATAATACAAGGTGGAGTAAAAAAGCCGATTACTATACATTATTTGGATTCTTTGCAAAACAAAAAGATGAACTTCCACTATCAAAAGATAAAAGAGAAATGGCGAGAAATAAGCTTTTAGAATTTGCTGAAGAGATTAACTACTTTGTGAAAACCGACAAAGGCGATGAGGAAGTAAGTTACAATCCAGAAACTAAAGAGTACGGAAGAGGAATTAGAGCAACAACAGATTTAGGAAGTCGAAAAGTTAGAGAAAATGCTCTTAATATGAAACTCGAAGAACTTTGGGAATAATAACTGGTGCTAACAAAGAACTGAGTTAAAAAACAAGTCCTTTTAGTGCAATTTTGACACAAAATTTTATACACTTACTACATTTCTCCTTTAATTATACATTTTAAGATAGTGCTAAAAAAACTTATAAAATTGCTTGTTGGAACTTAAAAATATTTTCGGATTTCTGTTTTGAAAAAAGATTACGTGCAACCTCTGTGTAAAAATGATGTTCATTTAAAAATTTAAGATTTAGTTTTAACCATTCTTCATTTGTAAATGTCAATCCCAAAAAGTTTTCCCATTCTTCTCGCAGTTTTCGATTTTGGTCTTGAAAAGACTTCTTTCCCAAATGACTTAAATCTGCATCGCAAATAATTTCTTCTAGAATGTTTGTTGGTTCTCGATTAATTTCAGTTGCCAAAATAATATTTTCAATAATTTGAATTTTATCTTCAGGATATTTCTCTTTTTCTAAAAATTTTCGAGCAATCGAACAACTAAACATTTCGTGTTGTTTGTTTGTTTCCATGTTTCCTACATCGTGGAAATATGCAGAAATTAATACCATTTCTATATCTTCTTCGTTTAATTGAGATTTTACAGCAATTATTTCAGCATTTTTCGCAACATCTAAAGTGTGTTGGTAATTATGGAATTGCAATGATTTACATCTACTTTTATTCAATAAATTTTTGCAATAATTTTTAACCTTATTTAATATTTCATTACTCATTCTAAACTAAATTCTTTTTGTGGCTGTAAAAAATCAATAGACCCAAAAGAGCAACGCTTACTAAAGTTGCGGGAATTGTTCCTAAATCCAAACCGCCTTCAGCGGATTTTTTTGTGAGTAAGTCGCCAAAAGTTGCACCGAATGGGCGCGTAAAAATGAATGCAATCCAAAACAAAATGATATGGTTTATTTTTGTTACATAATGCAACAAGACAACTATTACAATAACACCAGCAGTAACCATAGCACCTTGTAAATAGCTCAACCCTACATTGTCACTTAAAAAGTCACCAAAAGCAGTACCTAAACTATTTGAAAAGAGAATCGCAATCCAATAAAAAAATTCTACTTTTTTATTAAAAATAGGATAAACTTCAATTTTACCAATAGTTCTATGCCAAATCCAAAGTGTATTAAGTAACAAAGTTATCAGAATCAAAGAACCAGCGAGATAGCCTAAATGAAGTGTTCTGTCAATAAAGTCGGATATTTCTGTACCAACTGTTGTAGTGCCAACAATGACTAACCAAAATAAAACAGGAATGTATTTTGTTGCTCTTAGTTGTACAACTAAAACCAAAATAAAAAACACACCAGTTATACCAAGTCCAACAGCGTAACCTAATTTAAGTGTGTGAGCCAACAAATCGCCTAAAGTCTCACCTAATGTTGTAGCGATAACCTTCATTATCCAAAACAACATAGTAATTTTTGCTACTTTGTTTAAATTATCATCATGGACTAATGTTTTTTTCATGTTATTATCTGTTTGATTCGTCTAACAATTTTCGCTTTTTCATCACTTTTAAAATCAGATAGATAATACCTGAAATAATTGCCCCATAAAACCAAAATCCAGTTTCAAATTTAAAAGGATCTTTTTCTACAAAATCGCCTATCAAATCGAAAATCCAAAAAAGCATAAAAACTGCACATAGCCCATTTTTTTCTTTTTTAAGTACCTTTTTGATACTAAAAGGATAATTAGCTTTTTTATAATTTTTAAATGATGGAATAAATGCAGGTACATTATCTGCCCAATCTAAATAAGTTTGTCCAAATTTTTTTCTCAAGAAATTTTCTTCTGTATACATTATTCGTTCATAATAAAATGCGTAGAAAAAAATAAAAGCAATTGAAAACCAAGCATTTTCAGTAAGCATTGCAACACCTAGCCACATAAAAAAGTTACCAAGATATAATGGATGACGCACAACAGAATAAATTCCTGTAGTATTTAATTCTTCTGCAACTTGTCCAACTTTTGTATTTCTTCCTGATGTGTTTTTTGGTGTAAAACCAACAGTAATTACCCGAATTAAAAGACCAAGTAAACTTATAGCAAGACTAATAAATTCAAAATTTTCTGAAAACCATGTTTCGGGGCTTTCTATTTCATAGTATTCAGTATGGATATATACTAATAATCCAATCACTAAAATAATTAAGGGTAGATAACTTCTGTTTTTAAAAAGATAATCGCCCTGTTCTTTTAATTCTTCTTGTAATGCCATTTTATTAAAATTTATATGTAAAACCTATTAAATAATTACCATTTCCACTTTTAAAACTAATTTTATAGTGATCTTTTTGATATGGTGTTGTGAACAAATATGTACTACCCACACCTACAAGGATTCCACCTAAAACATCCCAACCATCGTGCCTATCATTAATCCCTTCAATTCTCGAATAAGCAACAATACTTGCTATCGCATAAGCTGGTATTCCATATTCCCAACCATATCGTCGTTGTAAAAAAGATGCGCCTGAAAATGCAACTGCTGTATGACCCGATGGAAAGGCGTGTCCATCTGTTGCACCATCTGGTCTTGGTTTATTAATAGCATACTTTAGAATATAAGTTGCAGCAATTGTTGCACTATAACTTTCAGCAAATTGCCAAAAACCTTTAGTATCATTCTTTACTAATATTGTTATTAATGAGGTAAGTGCTGGAGCGTGTTGAGCATAATCACCAAAATCTTGAATTGCAGTTTCCCTTAGTATTTCAGATGGTGTGTCAACATCTTGTGCTTTAATTTGTAGTGAAGTTATACTTATAAAAAAACAGACTACATAAAAAGAAAAGAGTTTAAAAGTGGTATTATTCATTTGTTTAATTGAATTGCTAGTTCAAAAAACGCTTGAATTTTCGATTAAATTTTATTGATAAGGTGCAGAATAATTTTCTTGTACAAATTTAAGTTTTAAGCAAGATTTTTTTTAAATTCTGTGGGTGTTAAACCTTTGAATTTCTTAAAAGTAGCATTAAATGATGACTTTGAATTAAAGCCTACATCATTAGCAATACCAAGTAGTGTTAAATGGTCATTTTGGACGTTTTGCAACCGATTTATAAATTCTTCCACACGATATTGATTTATAAAATCTTGAAAACTTGTATCCATATGTTCATTTAAAACTTCAGAAATGTATTGTCTTGGAATGTTGAGTTTTTCAGAAACATCATGAATAGATAATTTTCCGCTAAGATATAATTTGTCATTTTCCATTGAACTGATTAGTTCGGTTTTATATTTAGCAATTAGTTTCGAATTAAGATTTGAATTTTTGTATTTACTTGTTTCAGTTTTTGGTAAAATTTCTTTGCTTTTGCTCAATAATTTAAAGGCAATAAAATAAAACAGAAACGCAACGACCAACAATAGATAGGTATTAAAATTTTGGTCATTAAACATCAAGATTTCATGTAATCCAAATGCTTTAAGTATATCATTTAAAGAGGAAAATGCAAACAAAACAACTATAGGAATAGCAAAATAAATTATCCAATGTTTCTTTTTAGTTGTAAGTATAGAATATACAATTAACGATAAGTAGATAACAAAAGTCAATTCCGCAAGTATCTCAACAATTTCAATAATGAAATTCTCTTTAACCATTAATATTTCCAACCCTTCGATAATAAAATAGATAATATTGGGAAGAAAGAAGAGATAATCGAATTTTTCGAATTTTTCCTTACCACTTTTGTAGTATCTAAAAAATAGAAATAGAAACGTTACAAAAAGTGAACTGTCAAACAGAAACCAATCTGCCTTTTGAACAAAAAGATTATTTTCGTCATCCCCCAAAATATAAAAAAGAACGGAAAGCAAACTACCGAAAAGCAACCAAAAAGTAGTCTTCTTATAGTCTTTACGATTAACAAACAAAACAGAAAGGACAAAAAGACCTTGTAATAATGCAATTAGTTGGAGTGTTTTAAGCATTTTAATTATTTAACATTTAGCAATATATTAAATTTTGTGGTTTAGATTACCTTTCCATATACTTTTACACAACCTATATAATCCAACGTAAAAAAGAGTATTCCATTACATTTAAAAGAAATGGTTTGCAAGAATATTTATGTAATTAGATTTAAGGTTAGAGATGAAATAAAAGTTAATTTTAAAATGAAAATTTTAAGATAAAGAAAAGGGACTTTCGAGAAATACTCTGCACAACAAAGAACTGAGTTAAAAAACAAGTCTTTTTAGTGTGATTTTGACACAAAAACCATTTTTCTTCAATTTTATCATATTGTACTTAAAATCATTAAAAATCAAACTTATAAAGTATAAGGGTATTTGCTAAAGCAAGTCACCCTATTTTAAATTAATTCTAATATTCATATGGTTAAGTTTCTTTTATTAATTTAGTTATCTCCAAAGCAACTAGTTACATACAAACACGTTATCCTTTTGCTTAATGAATAAAGTAGGAACAATAATCGTAATAGGAATTACAATACTCTTAGTTTTATTTGCATTAGGCGAATCCATTGGGAGAATAGGAGATTTACAATTAGCCAAAGAGAATCCAACAATTTTTAAACTGGGCTCTCACGATTTGCATTATGCAAATAATTCATTAATAATGTATATTCACATTATCTCAGGTAGTATTTTACTACTAACAGGATCGCACCAACTTATACCCTATTTCCGAAATAAATATATCCATATTCATAGATTTATTGGTAGCGTGTTCTTAGTTCTCAGTCTTATTGTATCGTCATCTGCTATTATAATTGCTGTTTTCTTGCCCTTTGGTAATTATATTGAGACAGTTTCCAACGTAGTTTTTGGAACTTTTATATTATTTGCAACGGTAAAAGCTTATACTACAATTAAAGCAAAAAATATAGTTGAGCACAGTTATTGGGTACGTAGAATTTTCTTTTTATCACTCTCTATTGCTACTGTTAGATTAATTATCATTCTTGGAATGATAGTTATGAATAAAAGTATAAAAGAGGTAATGGGAGTTTCATTTTTACTGGCATTTCTTTTGCATTTTATAGTAATTGAATTGTGGATTAAAAACGATAGAAACTTTAGAAAGATAAAATGATAGACAGTTAGATTCTTTTTAAAACAAAATCCACTTCAACTCCATTCAGAAATAGTATTCTACTTTCTGTTTAACCTTCTATCTTTTACAAACATAGAGCACTTTTTACAAAGTATTACAAATAAAAAAAAGCGGGAAATCCCGCTTTTTTATTAAGATACTTCGATCTTTTTAGGTGGTTTTGGTTTAGCTTCCTCTTTTTTAGGAATGGTAACTTCCAAAACACCGTCTTTATAACTAGCAGCTATATTTTCACCGTCTACTGCATCTGGTAATGTAAAAGAACGTTTAAAAGAACTGTAGTGAAATTCTCTACGAGTGTACTTTTCGTCTTTAGATTCATTTTCAACTGTCTCTTCTGCAGAGATGGTTAATAAGTCATTATCAACATCAATTTTAAAGTCCTCCTTTTTCATTCCAGGTGCTGCTAAGGCAACTTCAAAACTCTCGTCATTTTCTTTAATGTTAATGGCTGGAGTATTTGATTCGGTTCTAAAACGTGTAGGGTAATTTAACCAATCATCTTCATAAATTGAATTCCAAATGCTTGGCATAAATCCGTCATTTCTTTTTATAAGTTTCATAGTATTAAAGTTTAAATTAATCTCTGTTTTTAATATGCTGTAATCTTATTATTTCGATTACATACTATTTTGAACAAAATAAATACCAAATTAAAACACCTTACATTTTGACATATTTTTTCAGAAAAAAGGATAAAAAATGTCATTATTTCACTAATAAACAGCGTTTTAATGACAATTTTTCAGAATAAAGCACCACACTTATTAAGATAAATATTTCTTAAAACAACTTCAGCTTTAAAGAATTTTGTAATTTTAAGAAGGTTCTAATTTCAATAAAACATGTCCTATATAGATTATTATAAAATACTGGGGATTGACAAAAGCGCTACAGCAAACGACGTTAAAAAAGCATATAGAAAACTAGCAAGAAAATACCATCCAGATGTTAATCCTAACGATAAAGAAGCAGAACAAAAGTTTAAAGAAATTAATGAGGCTAACGAAGTATTAAGCAATCCTGAAAACCGAAAAAAATTCGACGCCTACGGAAAAGATTGGAAACACGCAGACGATATAGAAAGAGCCAAACAGCAGCAACAATACCAGTACTCCCAACGGCAAGGTGGATTTGAACAGGGAGGTTTTGAAGGATTTGGAGACGAAGGATTTTCAGATTTTTTCGAATCTATGTTTGGAGGAAGAAGAACCAGTAGCGGCAGTCAAGGCAGAAGTGTAAAATTTAAAGGTCAAGACTACAACGCATCATTGCATCTCGATTTAAAAGACGTTTATACTACCCACAAACGAACACTAACTGTGAATGGGAAAAACATAAGACTTACCATTCCTGCAGGAGTAGAAAATGGGCAAGTAATAAAGATTAAAGGGCACGGTGGTGAAGGAGTAAATGGTGGGCCCAAAGGAGACTTATACATTACATTTTCTATCGATAACCATTCAGACTTTAAACGAAACAAAAATGATCTTTATACCACAGTCCAATTAGACCTGTATAAAGCACTTTTGGGAGGAGAAATTACAGTTTCTACATTTCAAGGTAAAGTAAAGTTAAATGTAAAGCCTGGTACACAAAGCGGGACTAAAATAAAATTAAAAGGAAAAGGATTTCCTATTTATAAAAAAGAAGAAAATTTTGGGGATCTGTATATCACCTACCAAATAACAATCCCCACAAATCTCACCGAAAAGGAAAAAGAACTATTTAAAGAACTTTCAAAATTAAGATAAGTATGAAAGCTAAAGAATATATATCTATCCCAGAGTTGTGTTCCATTCATAATATAGAAATTTCGTTTATTTCTAATTTAAATGAATTAGGTCTCGTTGAAGTAATTACAGTAGAAAAAACCAACTGCATCCACCAAGATACCATTGCAGATGTAGAAAAAATGATACGCCTGCATCAAGACCTAGAAGTTAATCCTGCAGGAATAGACGTTATTTTTAATTTGCTACAAAAAGTAGAACACTTGCATGAAGAACTTAATACGATAAAAAACAGATTAAAAATTTACGATAGTGATTTCTAATCGATTGTAATAACAACCTCCTCTACTCCTCTACGCACTTTTTTAAGGGTTGAGAAAAAATCGTTTTCGGCTCTATATCCCACTGCTAATACTAATACAGATTGCAACCCCTTTTCGTTTAAACCAAGTAATTCGTCATATTTTTCTGGTTCAAAACCTTCTATAGGGCAAGCATCAATATCTTCTAATGCGCATACCGTTAACAGGTTGCCCATAGCAATGTAGGCTTGTTTTGCCATCCATTGATCGATAGCTTCGGGTTGCTTTTCAGCAAAAGTAATTTTCAGAAATTCTTCAAAAGGATCCAAGATTTCGCGTGGTGTGTTTCTGGTTTCTTCAACTCTAGAAAAGTGTTTTTTAATGAAATGCGAATCCATATTAGTTTCGGTACATAAAACCAACACATGAGAAGCGTCCTGCACTTGAAGTTGTTGCATTGTAAGTGGAACAAGCTTTTGTTTAATTTCGGCATTACTAATTACAATCATTTTAAGAGGTTGCAACCCATACGATGTAGCCGTAAGGTTAAAAGATTGTTTTAAAACAGAAAGTTTTTCTTCGGAAAGAATTTTGGTAGGATTAAACTTTTTTGTTGCGTACCGCCATTTTAATTGTTGTACAATATCTAGAGCCATATAACTTGTTACCTTTGTGAAACAATACAAAAGTAAGCATATGCGCTCTATTATAATGGTCGCATCTATAACTTAAAACTATATACTTACAGCAAATAGCTATTTTTATGATAGAAGAATTAAAGGATAAAAGCGAAACTAGAATTTTTAAAGCCGTATTTCCTAACACAACAAACCACTACGACACATTATTTGGTGGTACTGCATTGCATATGATGGATGAAGCTTCTTTTATATGTGCTACCCGTTTTAGCCGAAAAAAAGTAGTGACCGTCTCCACCGATAAAATTGACTTTACTACCCCTATTCCACAAGGTACCATTATAGAATTGATAGCTCGAGTAACAAAAGTAGGTCGTACCAGCTGTGTAGTTAAGGTAGATATTTTTATGGAAGATATGTACAGTTATAAACGCGATAAAGCTGTAACTGGGTACTTTACGTTTGTTGCAATAGACGATGATAAAAACCCAATTGCAATTATTGATAATTAAAAGTAAAATTTTCTTTAGTAAATAAAAAAAGCATACTATATTTGCACTCGCTAAAGGAGAAATGGCAGAGTGGTCGAATGCGGCAGTCTTGAAAACTGTTGAGGGTCACACCTCCGGGGGTTCGAATCCCTCTTTCTCCGCTGAAATTTATTCAATTTCCAACAAAGTCCTGTAAACACTATGTTTATGGGACTTTTTAGTTTCTACAAAATAGCAAAAAGTGTATTAAAAACCATTCTGTTGGTGACCTATTGGGTGACCTTTTTAAAACCTTTTTCAGGTCACCTATTTGTTAATAACTGTTTATAAATCAGTTATTTAAATCAAATTAAAGACCTAATTATTTCGTAAATTAATGTATAATTTTAAAGGTCACCAGAATGAACAAAACATTTGGTTTATTATTCTACTTGAAGAAAAGTAAAGTAGATGCACAGGGTAAATGCCCTATTTACTTACGTATTACCATAGATGGCAAACGTACAGAAATCAGCACAAAGCGAATTATTGAGATTGAGAAATGGAACAATCAAGCCAATAAAGCTATTGGAAGAACTGAAGACATACGAGAGCTTAACGCCTATTTAGATTCGCTTACTACAAAAGTATATCAAAGTCAAAGAGACTTAATCCAAGATGACAAGCCAGTTACCACGGAAACCCTAAAAAATAAACTATTAGGCATAGAAGAAAAAGAACGCACTCTCATAACCATTTTTGAAAACCATAATACACAAGTAGAAAAATTAGTAGGCAGAGAGTTTTCGGCAGGTACTTTAGAACGCTACAAAACCGTATCTAAACATCTACAAGAGTTTATGTTGAATCAGTATAAAGTAAGCGATATAAGTATTAAGCGTATAGATCACCAATTTATAACAGACTTTGAGTTTTATTTAAAAACAGTTAGAAACTGCGGACATAACAGCACCATTAAATACATAAAGAACTTCAAAAAAATAGTGCGCATTGCTTTGGCTAATGGTTGGATAGCAAAAGACCCATTTTTAAATTACAAGGTACGTTTAAAAGAAGTTGAGCGTCAATTCCTATCAGAAGAAGAAATACAAGATATGCTCAATAAAGAATTGCATACACCAAGATTGGAGCAAGTAAGAGACATTTTTATTTTCTGTTGCTTTACTGGTTTAGCTTACAGCGATGTTAAGAAGCTCTCAAAAGATAATTTGGTATTTGGTATTGATGGCGATAAATGGATTAAAACAAAGCGTACTAAAACCGATACACGCAGTAATATCCCACTACTTCCAACCGCTTTAGAAATCATAAAGAAATATGAGAATCACCCAGAAGCAGTAACAAAAGGTGTTTTACTTCCTGTGTTGAGCAATCAAAAGTCAAATGCTTATCTCAAAGAGATAGCAGATTTATGCAAAATAAATAAAAACCTAACCACGCATTTAGCGCGTCATACGTTTGCTACTACGGTAACCCTCTCAAATGGTGTACCTATGGAATCGGTTAGTAAAATGTTAGGTCATAAATCGCTAAAAACAACTCAACATTATGCTAAAATATTGGATAGAAAGGTGAGTGATGATATGGCAATTTTAAAGCAAAAGTTTGCAGATAAAAGTAATGTTGGTGCTTCCAAAAGAATAGCCAATTAGAGCATCTATTCAAAACATATAAGTATATGCTTAAACCCTTGAATATTCAGGGGTTTTTTCGTTTATAAATGTTACTATTTCGTTAATAACTCTCAATAACTTTTCATTTAAAAAAGTTGACTTTGGCGTATATTGTATATTAGAAATCAGGTAGTTAATACCTATTAATATTTTTTATATAAAATGACATTTGAAGTAATTACAAAGGATGATTTAAAGACTCTTAAACAGGAAATCATCACGGAACTGAAGACAATTTTAGGAAGCCAAAGGGAGCAAAAAAAGTGGTTAAAATCAGCAGACGTAAGAGAGATGCTTAACATCTCACCGGGAACGCTACAAAACTTACGTGTAAACGGTACATTACCCTTTACCAAGATGGGTAAAACTATGTACTATGAGTATGATGACGTAATTAAAATTTTAACCCAAAATAAGAGTGCTTAATGAAGTTACATTTTTATTTTCCAGAGAATTTAGATTTAGACGATCTAATCTATGACAACTACCCTACTTTTAAGCCTTTTGTAAGAGAAAAAGCGAGGTATCTTTTGCACCTTATTAGTATTCAAAGACTAAAGAAGAAAGATTCAGTTAGTGAAAAATACACCAAGCTATCTGCGAAAATGATGCAAGATATGGTGCATAATTATCACGAATACTGGGACTACTTTATAAACGACTTAAAAATTGTTGAGCGTAAACAATCTTATAAAGTTGGTAGCGACTGCAAAGGCTACAAATTTGTTAAAAAATATGACACCCCTATTATTAAATCGTATTTAACATTACGAGATAAATCAATCCGTAAGAAATTAATTGCACATATAAATCGTATTAAAGCGCAGAACAAATCTTATAACTATTTAACCAAGTGGTTTGATGACAAGCTCGAAATTGATACTGAATTATCACTTTGGGCAACGGAAGAAATTTATACCATAAAACAAAACAATCCTTTGTTAAGAGACTTCAACTATATAAAAAAGGAAGAAAAAAGTCCTCAAAAACAAAGAGACTTTGCTTATGGCAGTATCAATAGATTTAAAGAAGCCGAATCCATACCTCGCAGAGATACTAATGTATTGCGCTTTCATTCTACACTAACAAATATGAACAGCATATTTAGAAATGCGGTTACCTACTATGGTGAAGAGTTATATGCACTCGATTTAAAAAACAGTCAAGTTTTTTTGAGTACAAAACTTTTGTCAGCTAATTATTTAATTAAAAGTTATAATAATGGAAAAAAAGTAGAAATTGAGTTTAAAAACCCTATAGAGGAATTTAAACGCTTAACAAATCAACCACAATTAGATGTTGATGTATTAAATTCTAAAGTAACTAAATATAAATTAAATAAAACCTCCTACATTATGTTAGGACTTTTTAAGGATAGCCCTTTAAATATGCGGTTTCAGGAGTACTTCAAATTAGCAATTAAAGGTAATTTCTATGAGAACTTAAAGCAAAAGATATATGAGGAGTTAGGAGTACATATAGAATCAAGAGACGAGGTTAAGACCAATGTATTTAAACTAATGTTTGCTGATGTACGTTCAAACTCAAAATTTGTAAAACTATTCAAAAGTATGTTTCCAGAGGTATATCAAGTATTTTATAATATAAAGGAATATGACAAATCCATACTTCCAAGAATTTTACAACGCATAGAAAGTAATTTGTTTATAGATAGGATAGCAAAGCGGGTTTCTATTGAATTACCGAAAGCACCCATATATACAATTCACGATAGTATAGCATCTACTAAAGAACACATTCCAACTATAAGGAAAATTATGGAAGAAGAATTTTTAAAAGGGATTGGCGCAATACCAGGAATAAAAGAAGAGCATTGGTGTAAAGCTAATATCATTAAAGAAGTAAATGAGCTAAAACAAAAAGCGTTTGCTGTAGCCTCATAACCCAATTAACCCACACGGTTTTTTGGGTTTTAACATTTACTTGAAAAAAATCTGATTTCCAACTGAAAGATTTATATTTTTGAGTGAATTAAGTTTTATATATGAGTCAGCTAACCAATCTAATCAATCAATATTCCAACAAAAATTTAATAGCTTTTTTAAGAGACAAGCTACCATCCTTCAAACCAGACGATGAAAATTTAGATTATCTCTTCCAGGAAGATATTTTCGACAAGTATGAGTCTATCGGAAAAGTTGGTGAAGCAACCATAAACAAAGATGATGTTATTATTATCGCATCCGAAACCACCGAACCATTAACCGAAAGAACAGGAAAGAAAAACCAATACGAAATTGCCAAAAAAATCCTGAAACACGAAGTAAAAGATGCAGCGTTATTTGTGTTTTTTGACAGTGAAGGTAATTTCAGGTTCAGTTTTGTTAAAGCCAATTATTTAGGTACTAAAAGAGAGTTTACAGAATACAAGCGTTACACCTATTTTGTATCACCTAAACAAACCAACAAAACCTTTATAAAACAAGTCGGTAGTTGTGGTTTTAACTCGTTAGATGAAATTATTGAAGCCTTTAGTGTAGAACCACTAAACAAACAATTCTATCAAGAAATAGCCAAAGCCTTTTATGAGTTAATTGGTGGTAAGTATAAACAAGGCTCTAAAACCATTAATGCAGATAATCCGCAATTGGTTTTACCATCAACACCTTTAAAGGACAACCGCAAAATTTACCAAGAGTTTGCAGTGCGCTTGATAGGTCGTACCATATTCTGTTGGTTTTTAAAAAATAAAAAATCGGAAGCTGGCATTCCATTAATTCCAGAAACGTGGTTATCATCAAACACAGTTGTAGATGTTAACAATCAGCAACACGATTATTACCACTCGGTATTAGAAAAACTATTCTTTTTGGTACTCAACAAACGAGAAGAAGACCGTAAAGACTATACTCTACCACAAGACGCCAACATCATCCCATTCTTAAATGGTGGTTTGTTTGAAGCTCATCCAGACGACTTCTTCCCAACCGATAGTCAAGGCATACACCAAATTTCATTCGGACTTAAAATTCCTAATTCGTGGTTTTTAGAATTGTTTAAAGTTCTGGAACAATACAACTTTACCATTGACGAAAACAGTATTTACGATGCCGAAGTAAGCATTGACCCAGAAATGTTGGGGACTATCTTTGAAAACCTTTTAGCAGAAATAGACCCAGATACCGAAAAAAGCGCACGTAAAGCCACAGGTAGCTTTTACACACCAAGAGAGATTGTAGATTATATGGTAGAACAATCTTTAGTGCAATACCTAAAAACCAAAACAGCTATTGAGGATGAAGAACCGTTAGAACGCCTATTTAAGGAAGGTCAAGAAACCAATGAAGAAGACACCTTTAGCACCAAAGAAAAAGACCAAATATTACAAGCATTAAGCGATGTAAAGATTTTAGATCCTGCCTGTGGTTCTGGTGCATTCCCTATGGGTGCATTGCACAAAATTATTTTAGCTCTTAAAAAATTAGACCCAGGCGCAAAATGGTGGAAACAAAAACAGCTCGAAAAGGTAAACAACGCCTTAATACGTAGCCAACTTAAAGAAAAGCTGGATGCAGCAACAAGCGACTATGCACGTAAATTAGGCGTGATACAACATTCTATTTATGGCGTAGATATACAACCCATTGCTTCCGAAATCTCAAAACTGCGTAGTTTTCTCTCTTTGGTAATTGATGAAAACATAGACGACACGGCTATAAACCGAGGTATTGAACCCTTGCCTAACTTGGAGTTTAAATTTGTAACCGCCAACACGCTTATTGGCTTGCCCGAAGAACAAGGGCAACAAATAAGTATGTTTGATAATTATGAAGAACTACAACTTTTAGAACAACTACGTGCAGACTACCTACAAAGCTCTGGTAAGAAAAAAGAAAAGATAAAAGAACGCTTTTTAAGGGTACAAAAAAAGGCATTTAAAAACGAGCATAATTTATTTGCCGATACCAACAGCCGAAGCTATAAATTGATTAGCTGGAACCCATTTAATAACGAAGCCTCATCTTGGTTTGACCCACAATGGATGTTTGGAGAAGATAATTTTGATATAGTAATTGGAAATCCACCCTATGTATTTACAAGAGATGTAGATTTTGGAGCAGGTTTTAAAGACTATGTTAATGATGAATATTTTAAAGATATAGCTCTTCCAAGTAAGTCAAAATCAAGGCAAGCTGGAAAAATAAACTTGTTTGCAATTTTCTTGCTAAAAGGTAAAAAGCTTATTAAAAAGAATGGAAACCTTATTTACATTATTCCTAATAATATTTTAAGAGGTACTGTTTATGATGTGATAAGGTATGAATTATTGAAAAATAACGATATTAACTCAATTGTAGATTTGGGAGAAGGCGTTTTTAGTAAAGTAACTGCTTCAACAATTCTATTTCAGTTAAGTAATAAAACAAGTCCAGATTTTGAAACTGAAATTTTAACCGATGTAGAATCACTTCAAGAAAACAAGTATAAAACTAAATACATCAATCAAAATGTATTTTTAGAGAATACAAGCTACACCTTTAATATTATGCTCAATAAAGAGCAGATGGCACTTTCGGCTAAAATTAAAAAGAGTAAAAAGAGTCTTGGTGAGTGTTGTGTTGATATTATTGAAGGTATTGTTGCTCACAAACACCTTATTCTTGATAAAAAGGAGGATAATACATTTGATTTAATTGAAGGTAAAGACGTAAAGAGATTTTTTATTCAAGAATGTTCAAATTTCATTATTTGGGATAAAGCAGAGATTCATAGAACGAGACCAGATTATTTATGGAATCAACCTAAAAAAATTGTTATGCAAAGAATAAGTGGTGGTACAATGCCTTTAGTTTCTGCAATAGATTTAGAAAAAAGAAAAGCTTTCGCCTCTACTAATAATATAATTCTCGTTGAAGAATATAAAGAACTCTATGAGTTCTTCAACAGCTTACTTAATTCAAGGCTAATCAATTGGTATTACGCTAACAATTTTTCTAACAACTCAAACCTTACGGTAAATATTTCAAAAACATTTTTAGAAACACTGCCTATACAATTGCCAACAAATAATGTACTTTCAAGAATTAATGATTTACATCAAGAATTAGAAAACACATACGGCACTGATGATTTTAACGAAAACTATGAGTTGTTGAATATAATAATCTACAAGCTCTATAACCTCACCCACCAAGATGTATTGCTTATAGACCCAGCTTTTAGTTTAACAGAAGAAGCATATAATAATTATAAAGCATAGCCTATGTTTAGAGAGTTGGTTTATGATGCGGTTTGCAAATACCTTTCAAAAGAGCAAATAGAGGCATTAGATAAAGAATTACAAAAAGTGGCTTTTGTAAAAAGCGACACCAAGTTTGTAAACATCCTGTTCAAACATTTTAATATAGACCGCTTTAAAGATGCACCTATAGATGAAGAAGATATTATGCTCTATAATTATTTTAAGTACGATTATAATGGTAAAACCATTTCGTTTCGTGGTCGCCTACTTTCCAAATACATAAAGGCTATCAACAAAAAATAACGGTCTTGTAATGCTTTAGCATAAAAGTTGTAATGCAAAGTAATCGCTCTTTATGGCATAAATAGTAAAAGTTTATGCGGTATTCACAAACACCTTGTAACTTTTTTAGCATATTTTAGTTACAAATATTTTTAAATAGGTTACAAAATACTATCTTTACATTATGACAAGCACAGATGATAAAATAGAACAAAAAGTAAAAAGCCTTAAACAAGGTGCTATTGTCTTTACAGAAGACTTTCAGGATTATGGTAGTCCAGGTGCTGTAAAGGTCGCATTGCATCGTATCGTTAAAAAAGGACTGTTACATAATTTGGCTCGTGGCATCTATGCAAAACCCACATTTAGCACCTTACTTAACCAAGAGGTTTTACCTGCTACAGAAGAAGTAGCCAAAGCCATAGCCAAACGTGATAAAGCTCGTATATTACCCACAGGTGTTTATGCGCAAAATATGTTAGGACTATCTACACAAGTGCCATTAAGATTGGTATATCTAACCGATGGTTCACCAAGAAAAATAACTATTGGCAATCGTACCATACAGTTTAAAAAAACAACACCTAAAAACTTGGCTCTAAAAGGTGAGATAAGCAAATTAGTGGTGCAGGCACTAAAAGAAATTGGTAAAGATAACGTAACAAACCACGAGTTGGAAACCATACATAAGTTGTTACAAAAGGAAGATAAGCAAGATTTAAAACACGACATTGGGTTAGCACCTCAATGGATAGCAGAAATAATGGCAAAAGCATTGTAAATGGCAGCACAAGAGTTTTATAAATTAAAAGAGGCAGAAAAGGTAGAAGTTTTTACTGCGGTAGCGCAACAAAAAGGATTGCCTGTATATGCTGTAGAAAAGGATTGGTGGGTAGTACAAACGCTTGATATTATCTTTTCGCAATTAGAGGTTGCCGAACATTTATTATTTAAAGGTGGTACGTCATTAAGTAAAGCGTGGCATTTAATACAGCGTTTTTCTGAAGATATAGATTTAGCTCTAAACAGAGAGTATTTAGGTTTTGATGGTGGCTTGATTAGCAAATCGCAAGTAAAAAAATTAAGAGAGAAATCTTTTGAGTTTGTTACCACTACATTTTATGAGGCTTTACAAAAGGCATTCGTAGAAAAGGGCTATACAGACGTTACTTTCGATTTTGAAAATTTAGGTGATGGAGACCAAGACCCAGTATCTATTTTAATTTATTATCCTGCGGTTACAGAACATTCAGAATATGTATTACCAAGAGTAAAAGTAGAATTGGGCAGTCGCTCATTAAAAGACCCTTTTACAAATTGCGACATCATATCTTTTGTAGGTGAACAATTTCCTAAACAACAATTTGCTGATACAGCCATAAATTTACCCTGTGTAAACCCAGAACGTACTTATTTGGAAAAATTGTTTTTGTTACACGAGGAGTTTAAAAAACCTAACGACAAAATACGTGTAGAACGTTTAAGTAGACATTTGTACGACATTTCTAAAATCTACAATAGCGAACACAAAGACAAAGCCTACGATCAAGAACTAATAGTTTCTATAATCGAACATAGAGAGCGTTTTAATGGTATGCGTGGTGTAGATTATGCTACATTATATCCACCAAACTTAAACCCCATTCCACCAGACGATTTTATAAAAGCTTGGGAAGACGATTATAAAACGATGCAAACTAATATGATTCCAGAAGACAGCCCAAGTTTTACAGACCTTTTGGAAACCGTTAAAAAAGCAACCCAAGAATACAACGCATTGAAATTTGAATAAATGAGTAAAAACTTTATAACCAACAGTCAAGATAACGCAACTCTAAAAAAGCGATTAGAGAAACTAATTTCGGCAAGTCAAGAATTAAAATTTTTGGTCGGCTTTTTTTATTTCTCGGGTTGGCAAGAAATTTATAAAAACCTTCAGGATAACAATCAAGTAACCTTAAAAATATTGGTTGGCCTACAAGTAGATAAATATTTAAGTACCATTGTAGAGGTAGGATTACAAGACGATAGTTTAAGTCAAGAAGAACATTTTGCGCATTTTATGAAATCTATGGGTTTCGCAATAAATAATGCCGAAATGGATAACGAAGCTTTTTACAATCAAATAACATTCTTTATTCAGTTATTAGAAGAAGGCAGATTGATTATTAGAAAAACACTCAATCCAAATCACGCTAAAGTTTACCTATTTCAATTAGACAATCAGTATCAAGATTTATTCAACGTAAAAGGCGAATTTATTACAGGCAGTAGCAATTTAACCAAAGCAGGTTTACACGGTCAAGAAGAATTTAATGTTGAGATAAAAGACTATGGTTTTGAAAGTGCCGAAGCCTATTTTGATGACCTTTGGGAAGTGGCGGTACCCATTACAGAAGCCGAAAACGGTACTAAAATTATTATCGATTTTCTAAAAAATAAAAGTCAAGCCTCTTTAATTACACCTTTTGAAGCCTATGCATTAATCTTAAAAACCTATATAGAATTACAAGAAGCCAAACGGATTAACGATGCTATTGATAGATTGTTGGAAGATAATGGTTTCGAGAAATACCAATACCAATTAGATGCAGTAAACCAAGCTCTAAACGTGATTGACACCTATAACGGTGTGATTATAGCAGACGTTGTAGGATTAGGTAAATCGGTTATTGCATCTTTAATAGCCAATCAACTTAACAAAAGAGGGCTGATTTTATGCCCACCAGGATTAGTGGGTAGTAAAAAAGAAAGCTCGGGCTGGTATGAGTACATAAATAGGTTTAAGCTGTATAGTTGGGATGTGTACAGTTCTGGAGATATGGAAACTTTGGCTGAACATCTTTCCGAGAATCATCAAGGTTATGAAGTAGTTATCATTGACGAAGCACATAAATTTAGAAATCAAGATACTGCTGCATATCAAGGTTTAATGGATGTTTGTAGAGGTAAACAAGTTATTCTATTAAGTGCGACACCGTTTAACAATTCGCCTGCTGATATTTTCTCGCTATTAAAATTATTTATTGTTCCTGGTCAATCAGGTATTACCATTGAAATGGACTTGGAAGGACGTTTTAACGCCTACAATTATAGATTCAAACGTTTATCTAACATTATAAAAAACCACAGCTCAAATAATCCAGATAAGCGAAGAAAAGCCGAAAGAGATTACGAAAAAATGTTTGGCTTGCCTTTACCAATAGATATTCAAATTGTAAGAGGCAATGTTAACGCAATGGCCAACGAGATAAAAAATGTAATCACACCTGTAGTAATTCGTAGAAACCGTTTAGACCTTAAAACAGATTTTGAGTATAGTAAAGAAATTGCCAACTTATCAGAGGTCAAAGACCCAGAAGAACAATTTTATGAACTCTCTCACGAACAATCAGAGTTTTACAATAGAATTATTCAAGACTATTTTAGTGAGAACGGTAACTTCCACGGTGCTATTTACAAACCATTTGAATATGAGAATCCACCTAAAGATGAAGACAAGCTAAACGAAGACGATAACAGAGCGTTCCAACAACAACGCAACTTATACGACTTTATGAGGCGGTTATTGGTAAAGCGTTTTGAAAGTTCGTTTGGTGCATTCCATAAAAGTATTCATCGCTTTTTAAAGACCAATAGAATGGTATTGTCCTTTGTTGAGCATTCTGGTAAATACGTATTAGACCGTAAAGTAATTGAGAATATTTATGATGATACCGATGGTGCAGATGACTTTACTTATGAAGCTATAAAAGAAGCATTAGAAGAGTTTGAGAGAAATGCGGTAAACAAAACAGCACCAAAACACACCAAGATATATGAGATTGATAAATTTCATTTAAAGGATAAGTTTTTAGAAGACATCAAAAGCGACATCAAATTATTTGAAGCCATAGAGCAAGAAATTAAAGACCTGAATATCGTTAAAAATGACCCTAAAAGGGTTTCTGTCCTTGAAACAATAAAAGAGGTGTTAAATCAAAAAGCATCTACTAAACGCAAGGTTATTTTATTTACAGAATACACCGATACGGTTAGACATCTTAAAAGTTATTTTGAAAAAGAATTATTGGGTAGAGCATTATTTTGTGATGGCGGTGTAACTAAAAAATTCACTAAAACATTAAACGCCAATTTTAATGCAAAAGACAAAAATCCTGAAGACGATTATGATGTTTTGGTAACCAGTGATAAACTATCAGAAGGGTTTAACCTTAATAGAGCTGGTTTAATCATTAACTACGATATTCCTTGGAATCCTACACGAGTTATTCAACGTGTTGGGCGTATTAACAGAATGAGTGCTAAAGTGTTTGATGAGCTATATATTTATAATTTCTTTCCAACAGACCAAGGGTCAGATATTGTGAAAAGTAGAGAAATTGCACAACAAAAAATGTTTTTAATCCATAGTGCATTAGGTGAAGATGCTAAAATATTTGATGCAGACGAGGAACCAACACCAAGTGGTTTATTTAGTAAAATTTCTACCAATCCAGAGGATGGAGACGAGTTAAGCACAAGCACCATTATCCGTAATGATTACAATGAGATTTTAAATAACCATCCAGACATTATTAAGAAAATTAAAGATTTGCCTAATCGTGTTAAAACAGCTAAAGCCTATTCTGAAAATAATGTAGTGGTTTTAAGAAAAAAAGGTATGGCATTGTTTTCTATTGTCCATCAATATGAAAATGAGAAGCCAAATGATAAACCCGAAGAAAAAACATTTGAAGAATTAGTTGAAGTAGTTAAATGTAATTTGGATGAAAAACGATTGCCTTTAAATAGTGCCTTTTGGGATTCTTATGAAGAAATAAAAACGTTTAAACCCAGACATAAAGCAGGTCGTACAGAAGTAGCTTTGGAAAACAAGGCGAAAATCGCACTAAAATCATTATTGAAACAAAAAAGTGATGATTTAGACCAAGAGTTAGTTGCCTTTATAGACACCCTATTGATTGATATTAATAAATATAAGACACTGCCAAAATATACCTTGCGTCAATTAAAACTATCAGAGAAAAAAGATGCTTACAGTGAACTTATTGAAAACATAAAACAATTGCGCCGAAGACTTGGTGATGATTATCTAAAAATCATTTTAAAAAGAGCAGGTAAAATTGAAAATGATGTGATTATAGCAGTTGGTAATTTTAATAACCTTGAAGAATAACACTAATGGAAATTACCTTTACTAAAATAAACGGTTCAAACGTCAATTTAGATTATGATTTGCTTAAACAATCTATAATTGAAAAATTACAAGGAACTTGTAAAAAGGTTGAGGTTGTAATACTAAATAATTTTCCTGTATCTATATATTCTCAAGCAAACATAGATTTCCTTCTATTAATCAGAATCCCAGATATACACAATAGCTATTATAAAATACAAACCAAAAAAGACTTTGTTTATTTGCACAACGCCTTAATAGCTGTTTCCATAGTAAAAGATTATAAAAACTATGATTTAGAATTATCAAATTCAGAATTACTTGTTGATGACATAATAATCGACTTTAAAGATAATGCTGAAAAACTGAAATGGGCTTTAACGAATTATCTCGCTGAAGCCTGTAAATTTGAAAGAAACAAAATCACCGTACATCCTGTTTTTTGGATTTTAAATAATAAAACAACACAAGTAGATAAATACCTAATAGCCTCAAATAACTTTACGTTTGATTTAATGGAACAATGCATTGCTTTAAACAGATATGTTAAATATTCTGGTTATTCTGGTTGGAACCAATATAGCTTGAATTTTGACAATGATATTAGGAATTTATTTGAGCAAGCATCAAAAGATAGCGAGTTAGGCTACCTAACAAAAAAGAAAATAGATAGAATACAAAACAAATTTGATGCAGCTTCTCAAAAGGCGTATGATAAAATTGGTGAAGTATTAGTTGAAGTTAAAGGCAAACCAGGTACAGGTAAATCATCTGATTTACTTAAATGGATGCTAAATTTGAGTCTTAATGGACAAAACGCTACTTTTTTAACTTACAACCATTTATTAGTTTATGACCTTGCAAAACATATTAGAAGTTTTGAAAATACATTGAGTGAAGAAAAAAGAAGTCTAAAAGGGTCAACTACTACATTTACACTACATAAATTCTTTTACAATTTAGCAAAGAAGTTGGGTGTCTTAACACTAATGTCTGCTCAACGTATTTCTGAATTAGTATCTATTTTAGACAAGCGATTAATAGTTATTGAAAACTATTTTATTGAAAAGAATAATATCGAGCCAGAGATAAATATTGAAAAGATTAAAATGTATGTTCAAACTAATAGAGATTTTGACGAAGGGTTAAAACGTGAGGCTTTGGACTTTATTAGATTTCTTAATACTCATAAATGCAGAAGATTTGAGTCTTCAAAATCAATAAATGGTTGGGTTAAAAAGTTTAAAAAACTAAAGCAAGAACAAGTAAACAACCTTCTAAACTCTCAAGTGTTTTTAGAAGACTACCATAAAGTATTGGAAAGAATTTTACAAGCTATAGGTAATTTAGATGGTTACATTGATGATTTTGACATTACTAATAAACCAGACTTATTAGCCCCAGTATTTGGATTTGAAAGAAGTGATAGCCTTCTTGAAGATTTGAATAATAAAAAGTATGATTTAAACAAACTTAAATCAAGTTTTAGAAGAAGTATTGGTGGTTTTAGAAAAGGCAGAATGCTATTTTTAGATGAGGCGCAAGATTGTCACGCTTTTGAAAAAGATATTCTACTTTCCATTTTTGGTTATAATAATATTGTTATTGCCAACGGAGATAAAGAGCAATTAATAAGATACTCTACTGAATGTAAATGGTATGTTTCACAAGCTCAAAAAGTGCCAATGTATACTTATCTAAAAAAAAGAAAATCTTTTCGTATGAAGCCTGCAATTGCTCATTTGGCTAACCATATTGCAGAATCTTTTGGAATTGATTTAGGTGTCGAACCTTTAGACACAGAAGATCACGGTCAAATTATTATAGACAAACATTACAATGGTAATTTACAAAGTAAAGTTAATGCTATTCGTGAACTTTACACTTTAGGAGAAAGACAAGGTTGTACGGCATACGAATCTATATTGTTGCTGTGTCCTTCTGATATTACCAAAAGAAAAAATAACGAAGATAATTTGTCTGATATTGATGATTTTGAAGCTGCTAAAAACATTAAAATAAATGAATTTGATGTAATAAAAGAAGATACATCTAAAACAAAAGAAGAGTGGAATTTAATAAGTGAAGCCTCTAAACAAATAGCCTTGTTCAGATTTTGGAATACTACTGGTAATGTAGATAAAAGAAAACAAAGTGTTCCTGGCTCATTATCCGTAAGGTCTATTTATTATGAGTCTTGTAGAGGCATTGAAGCTTGGTCTGTTTTATGTTATGGTTTAGACCATTTTTTCAATAATAAAATCAACGAAGATGAAGCTGATAATTTCTTACTTGAAAATGTACTTCTTACACCTATAGAAAGAAAAAATATGTATGCAGCAACTTGGGTTTTGATGGCACTTACAAGGGCAATAGACACCTGTTATTTAGAACTTGAACATTTAGAATCACCTTTATCAAAAGCTATACAAAGTTTTGCCACAAATAATCCACACTACATAAAATATATATAATGAAATTTCCAGTAATAAAATTAGATAAAGTTATTGAGTATTTAATAAGTCTTGGTGTTCCGGGCTTAATTTTGTTAGTAGCTATTTCTGCAAGTGGATATGCTGGAGCAGCTGCTATTACTGCTGCTTTATCTACTATTGGTTTTGGTCTTGGTATGTTAGCAGGGTTGGGTGTATTAGGTGTTAGTATTATAGTTTCAAGAGCTATATCTAAATATGGTTTTGAAAGAATCTATTCAGGCACTGTAAAAGGTTTAATTGAAAAGGGTGAAACAAAAGAATCCATTCTGCTAAAAGTAAATAAATACCCTATTTCAAAAGATTTAAAGTTAAAACTGAAAGAGCTATTAGAAGACTACAAAGGATAAACTAATTCCCCACAACCCAAAACCCAGTTTTTTGCGAATAAGCAAAAACCCTCTGTCTTTTGTGTTGTTCCGCTCACCCCTACAAGTTTAGCGTTTTTTTTGTCTTTAAGGTAATAGCATATTGCAGCTTTGGTTTTTCATAAAATCAAACCAAACTGCAATAAGCTATAAAGTATTATTTTATCATAAAAACCCTAAACTCACCCAAGCTATGTTTACATAATGCGTAGTTATAACAACTGAAGCGTTATAACGGTCATTATGTAAAATATCCGCTTTTGCCCACGCTCAAAACAGTACTAAACAAAAAACATCCGTAAGTTATTTAAACCTCAAAGGATTTTTAATTAGATAATCAGAAGCCATTTGTTCAATATCATCATTGGTATATTGTTTATGCTTGACTATCCAATCATTTATTTCAGCTTTTTGAAAATATAGACGTTTACCACGTTTAGAGTGAGGTATCTCTTTTGTACTTGTCAATTTATATATTGCAGATGGTGTAATACTTAAATAATTAGCAACTTCCTTAACATTCATTATTTCAGGAATAATAACACCTTTAGCTTTAGCGTCTTTAGTAGAATAGATATTTTGTAATAACTTTTCAATTCTTTCTAATCTCTCATTAATAATTTCAAAAGGATTTTCCATAATAATCAAGTTTATATTAGAGTATGAAAATAAATGGAAAAAGAAAAAGCCCTATGATGCAAAACCATAGGACTCCTTCAGCTTCAAAGGTCAGAATGAAACTATGCCACTTCTACGATGTTTAAAACATTATATGCGCCATTTTTAAGCGGATATTGTACACCGTTAATCTCTTGAAAGAACTCAACCAATAGCAAGTAAATATCATTTCCTGTACCTGTAGGCACACCTGCTGGAGTTAGTGTTTGAGTTGCAGAAGTTGTATCAATCGGAATATTTACAATTGGACTGTACTCAATTGCATTATCTGTAGTATCAAAATCAACTTTTAAGTAAGCAGATGTAAAACTTACGTGCGTTGCGCCACTTGGATAAGAAATATCGTTAGTAGGTGTTAAATTTGGAATAGTAATTTCACCAGTAGCACCATCTACCGAAAACGGAGCGAATAAAACAGCACTTAAAATAGCTCTATTGTTGAAATCCAAGCCTTTTAAAGCAGCTTTACCCTCTGATGTTGCTAATCCTGTAGCCACATTTCTTTGACCTCTTATAGAGGTTGTATCGAAGTTTTTAATTTGTGTCATTTTTTGAGTAACACGACTTGAAACTCGATTGTCTTTTGCTCTAATCATTAAGTTTCTTACTGAAGTTCTTAATAATTTACCAGAAGATGCAGAACTTCCAAATTCTGAACCATTTTCACGAGTACGTTCAAACGCTGGATCGTTTTGAATACGCTCTTTAGAAACACCGCCTTTAGTTTTTACTAAATAGCCTTCTTGTCCTTTGTAAAACGTTAAATTATCTAACGTTCCTTCTAACTTAATAATACCTTTTAACTTTGCCATAACTAAAACAATTTTTGATGATGAATATCAAATATACGTGCTATAATTCATCAATGTTTACAGGCTCTTCCGAAGTGTTTACAACTTGCCAAAACTTCCGAAATAGATAGTTTTTTCAATGCGATAATTGTCGTATATTGTATATAAGAGCTTTACAGCTACGGTATGGCTAAAGCATAGTTAGAGTATTAATTTTAAATTTAAAGTGAATGAGTAGAATCTGTATTTACCCTAAAGACGTGCAAGTGGTAACAGGAAAGAGTGAGCGTTATGGTAGAACTATAATCAATAAGATTAAAGACCACCTTAACAAAGAAGCTCATCAGTTAGTTACTATCGATGAATTTTGCGACTTTATGGGCTTTGAAATCAGTAAAGTACAAGGATTAATCAAGTAAATTCCTTATCTTTACTACAAGGTTTTAAAGGTGACCTATTAGGTGACCTCATAATGGTACAGGACTGAAACAGTAATAAATAAAGGCATTAAGAGATAGGTTCACTTACCTCTTTCTCCGCAAAAGGAAACCCGTAACGTACGTTACGGGTTTTTTGTTTTACAAAAATGTCTAAGCTTTTAAAGCTTAAAGGTTGTTTTGGGAATCAAAAAAGCTAAACACACTTTTTTCAAGTGTGTTGTAGGGTTTTTATGATTGTATTGGATTCTCTATAAGGGATCATTACAAATAATCCCTCTTTCTCCGAAAAAGGAAACCCGTAACGTACGTTACGGGTTTTTTGTTTTACAAAAATACCTAGGCTTTTTTTAAGCTTGAAGGTTGTTTTGGGAAACAATAATCTCATTTAGCCTAAAATTAGTATATTCGTTTTCTCCCCCTTTAATTCATTAACTATATAATAGAGATAAACACCAAAGTGTTTATTCGCATGTTGTACACAATTACGCAACGAACTTTATTTAAAGCGATTTCGAATAATTTTCTGATTTCGTTATTAGATTTTAAGTTTAAAACTATAGAATAAAAACAAAAGTCAATGGAATCTGAAATTAAGAAGATAGGTAAGTTATTATCCCATTTAAAAAATCAAGAAATGAGTGATGAAAAAATAAATTCTCTAATTGATTTATCGCTGAAACAAAATGAAATTCTAGAGTTTGTCCATAAAATGGCAAAAATGACAACTGAAAAAAGTTTAAACTCTCTAAATAATATTCAAGTTGTTCTGTCAGCGCATAATCAGAAGTTCGAATATTCTAAAAAATGGATGGTCGCACAAGACAAATACAATGACCAGGTGGCAGATAAGTTGAGTGAAATTATTAATTCGATTGATAATCTTAAAAGGTGAAATATATTTAACATACTAAATTTTAAAACTGTTAAAAATCCCTTGAAAGAACTGTGCACAACAATGACTATAAGTAATTGCTTGTTCGCGCTTCTCTCCGAAAATCCTATCGGATTTTCAAGAGGAGTTTTGTACTTTAAAAGTCTATGCTAAACCCACGCATCTACTCATAGCCGAGACCGTTCTGCTTCATTAACAGAAACCGCAAACCAATGATAAAATTCTTCAGGAAAATTAGACAAAAAACTCTGACTGAAAACAAGTTCGGAAAATATCTAACATATGCAATCGGAGAAATTATTCTTGTCGTAATCGGAATTTTAATAGCGATTCAAATCAATGATTGGAATAACAACAGAATCGAAAAAGAATCTGACTCACAATTAATAGGAGCAATAATTAATGATTTAAGATTTAAGATTAAAAAATGAAGAACTTATTTCAGATTTAGGATATGGTAAATCAATACTTAAAAAAACCGATAACATCATTGAATTATGGGCTAAAACGAAAAGAATTGACGCTCTAAATCTTAAATACTCAATAAATAGAATTGGAGACGATAGAGGATTTCTCAATGAAAAATCACAAGCATTAGAAGGATTAACAAATTCTGGCTTATGGAAACGATTACCAGATAGTTTAATTAGGGAAATTGATGATATTTATAGATTTAAACTTGGGGCAGTTAAAACATCATTTGAAAAAACTACTGAATATGCGTCACATTGCAAGCTAAACTTTATTGTGCCAAATGGACTTGCAGACACAAAATTAAATACATTAGAAATCCATTCTATAGTTACTGAAAAAAATATAGAATTTATTTCACGTTTAGAAGTTTTTAGAGGTGGAATTTATCTCTTAAATAATAGATTTGAAGACGCTTCGAAAGAAATAATTAAATTGACCGAAAAATTAAATATTTATCAATCTGAATTATAAAAAACAAGCCTTTTTCGTTCAAATTCAAATCAAAAAATTTAGTACTTTTAAAGAAGTTTTACGCAAATTATAAATTTATATTCTTGCGTAGCTTATACCATTCGTAAATCTAACTAACACATCGGGTTATGAGTAAGTCTACAAAGGCATACATATTTCAGCCTAATGAAAGTGAGTTGCGTTGGATGGGGAAAACATCAACCAACTTTCTGGCCACAGGAGCACTAACTAACGGAGCGTTTGGTCTCGTTGAAGAACGGTCTATTCGTGGGGTAAGTGTTCCACTACATAAACACGACAAAGATGTAGAGTCTTTCTACATACTTGAAGGTGAGATAACATTTTTTCTGAACAACGAGCCTAAAGTGAGAGCCATTGCGGGAGCTTTTGTGCATATTCCTAAAGGTACTGTTCACGGTTTTCGTATCGAGTCTGAAACTGTACGATACCTTATTTTTACAACCTCTCAACACGCAGAGTTTTACAAAGCGATATCATTGCCTTTGTTTGAAGCAAATAGTAATGATGAGGTAATTGAAAAGGCCTGCCAGAAATTTAATATAGAATTTATAGGACCTTTACCAGACTAAAAAAGCTATTCTGCTTTATCTATTTCGTAATCAATATACATAGAAATTAAGAAGTATGAGAAAAGTAATTGCAGCAATTAATATGACAATTGACGGCATATGCGACCATACTGCTGGAATACCAGATAAAGAAATACACCAACATTATACAGGGCTTTTAGAACAGGGAGATGTAATTCTATATGGTAGAAAAACGTATCAACTTATGGAATTTTGGCGAACATTTTTAGAAAGCCCTTCAGATGAAAAATCAATGAATGACTTTGCTTTGGTTATTGACAAAATTCCAAAAATTGTGTTTTCTCATACTCTTAATACTGTTGATTGGAAAAGTGCAACTATAGCAAAACGTGTTTTAAAAGAAGAGGTCTTAGAACTAAAAAAACAACCTGGTAAAAACATTCTTGTTGGGAGCCGAAGTTTAATTTTACAGTTATTAAATCTCAATTTAATAGATGAATTCCAATTTTGTATTTATCCAGTAATTGAAGGAAAGGGTTTACCTTTATTCGAAAATATAAACGAGAGAACTTTTCTTAAGTTTGTTAAATCTAAAACATTTAGTGGTGGTGCAATTATACTTTACTATCAACCTAAATAATGATACCAAAAATTATGCTAACACATATCCATCCTAAATTACCAATGCGCGACAAAAATATAACAAGAGAATTTTACACAAAACATTTAGGCTTTAAAGAATTTGGAACAGCCAACTTTATTGGGTATTTAATGATGGAGTATGACCAAATTCAAATTCATTTCTTTGAGTTTAAAGAACTTGAACCCAAAGAAAATTACGGGCAAGTCTATATTAGAACAAACAATATTGAGGAGTTTTACAACTCTTTATTGGATAAAAAAACAAAAATTCATCCTAATGGTCCATTGGAAATTAAACCTTGGGGTCAAAAAGAATTTTCAATATTAGATCCAGACAATAACCTATTAACGTTTGGACAGAGTATTTAAAAATATAATAACCATCCCTAAGCTTAGCTTAATTTAACGCCAGCCCCCCTATTTTCCTGTATAAGCAATTCGCCATATATGATGGGTCGTATCATCTGTTAAAAGCATCGATCCATCTGGTAAAAGAACTAAACCTACAGGTCTCCCACGAACTTCATCCTCGTTAGGGTCTACAATAAATCCAGTTAAAAAATCTTCTGGTGCACCAGAGGGTTTTCCGTTTTTAAAAGGAACAAAAACAACACAATAACCAGACAAAATATCCCGATTCCATGAACCGTGTTGTGCTATAAAAGCTCCATTTTTATACTTTGCAGGGAACATATCTTTTGTATAAAATACAAGTCCAAGAGAAGCTGTATGAGAGCCTAAATCAACCTCGGGAATAATGGCTTGCTTTAGTTTAATATGTGATGGGATAGTAACTCGTGGATCATAATGATTTCCCCAATATGAATAAGGCCAGCCGTAATATCCATCTTTCTGAACAGATGTTAAATAATCTGGAACCAAATTATCACCCAAGCCATCTCGCTCGTTTACAGTTGTCCAGAGGGTTTTTGAAATAGGCTCCCAATCCATCCCTACTGGATTTCTAAGTCCGGATGCAAAAACTTCTAAGTCACTTCCATTAGGATTCATCACTAATATACTGGCTTTCATTATTTCGTGTTCCATTCCTTTTTCACCAATATTGTCTCCACTACCTACTGAAATATATATTTTAGAATTATCCTTATTGGCAATTATATTTCGTGTCCAGTGCTGGTTAACTTCACCAGCAGGAAGAGCAGTTATTTTTTCACCTTTTGTAGTTATTTTTGTCTGTCCGGGTTTATATTGAAATCGTAATATTTCATTGGTATTTGCAACATACAACCAATTGTCTATCACAAGCATCCCAAAGGGTTGATTAAGACCTTCATTTTTAGTTAAAAATGTTTCGCGAACATCTGGAAATCCATCATTATTTGTATCACGAAGCAGTGTAATTACATCGGCACTATTTTTTAAATTATTAGATCCTCCAGCACCAATTATTGTTGCGCCAACCTGTTTTGGAATACTGTAATTACTATTACTTTCGGCTACTAATACATCACCATTTGGAGTAACATACATCCAACGGGGATTCTCAAAACCATCTGCGTATTTTGTTACTGTAAATCCTTGTGGAGCAATGGGAGTTTCTCCATCTTCCCAACCTATAACATTAGAATAATTTGAGACAGACTCTGTCGCAAAGGGTTCTGGCAATTGTTTTTCATCTTTTATTTGTGAACAAAGAGATAACGGAATTGAAATTAATATTAAAAGTAAATTTTGAATTTTCATAACTATAAATTTTGAATTTCTCAATAATGGCTAACTTTAACTACCATTAAATATATTGTTTTAATAAAAAAGTCATTCTTAAGAAACTGTTATAATATCACAATCTTTCTATTATATTTTTCATTAAAAAATTCTGCGACAGCATATTAAAAATATTTCAGTTAAAAAATCTATAAACTTTCTCTTTCCGCAAGTTAGTCCCCTTGTTATTCATTATTTTTAAAATGTAAACACCTTACATTGTAAATAACAGAGGGTTTAAAAAATTATAACAAACAATGAGATTAATAACCTTAAAGGTATCTGTGGTTTTATTTATAACCGCACTTTTTAATAGTTTGAATGCCCAGATAATCCAAGGGTCTGTTTATACAAATGAGAATACGCCTATTGAAGGTGTTTCGGTTTTTTTTAATGCTGAAAAGCTTTCTGAAACTAATACTGAAGGTGTTTTTGTTCTTTCCGAAGCGATTAAACTTCCTGTTAATTTAAGATTTGAACATCCAGATTATTACATAACCGAAACATTACTTACTCAAAACAATACAATTGTTAAGTTATCTCCCCTTACTGAAACAGAAAAACTAGAAGAAGTAAATATTTCTGCAGCCTTTAAAAGGAATACTTCCAATGATTTAACAACCAGCATACTAATTCCAACAGAGAAAATAAATTCAGACACATTTGATGCTTACAGTCCCATAGACCTCGTTTCGGCTATTAACGAAACGCCTGGAGTATTTATACAAAGTGGCGCTATTAACACCAATAGAATTACAATTAGAGGCGTAGGTTCACGAACCTTATACGGAACCAATAAAATACGTGCATACTTTAACGGAATCCCAATTACAAATGGTGTAGGCGAAACAGCAATAGATATTTATGATGCAGAAAATCTCCAGTCGCTAGAAATTATTAAAGGTCCTAAAGCCACGCAATACGGAACCAATTTGGGAGGTACTCTTTTGCTAAACTCAAAACAAACTGCTGTTAGCGAATCGTTTTTAAAAAGCAACCTCACGCTTGGCTCGTATGGATTATTAAAAAATACTGTTTCTACAGGTACTGCTACCCAAAAGTTTTCATTAAATCTTAACTACGACCATCTGCAAACCGATGGCTTTAGAGAGAACAACAAGTATGATCGAAGTACGGTATTATTTACTTCAAAGTATTCATTTAATGCAAAAAATGAAATTTCATTACTACTAAATTATATAGATTATTTTGCACAAATCCCAAGTTCTATAAGCAAATCTGCTTTTGATGAAGACCCATCTCAAGCTGCATTTACGTGGAGAGAATCTCAAGGCTTTGAAGACAACAAACAAATTTTAACAGGGCTTACTTTTACGCACCATTTTTCTGAAAGTTTTAGTAATTCCACCAGTATTTTTTACACATATTTAGACCATTACGAACCGCGTCCTTTTAATATTTTAGACGAATTTACAAACGGTTATGGGGCGCGAACAGTCTTTACAAAAGATTTTTTAATGTTCCAGAAAGCAGCAAATATAAGCTTGGGTGGAGAATTTTATAAAGACGAATACAATTGGAGAACTATAGAAAATCTATATGAAGAAAATAACGGTAATGGTAGTTTAGCAGGAGCTTTATTAAGTGAGAATGTAGAAAAAAGAAACAATTTAAATGTGTTCGCTACCGTAACAATACCATTTACTGAAAAATTTAAAGGACAATTTGGTTTAAATTTTAATCTCACGCATTACAATTTTATAGATGAGTTTAATGAAGGAGAAGCAAACAAAAGTGCAGAACGTGACTTCGACCCTATTTTTGCTCCCAATGTAAATCTGCTTTACCAATTTACTGAAAACCTAAGCGTATTTTTTAATTTTAGTCGTGGTTTTAATTATCCATCTATTGAAGAAACCCTAACGCCAGAAGGTATAATAAATCCAGAATTAGGACCCGAAAAAGGATTTAATTACGAAGTAGGTAGCGAGCTTTTTCTGTTTAAACGAAAACTGAATTTACAAGTAAATGCCTATCTTATAGATATTGAGGATTTACTAGTTGCAGAACGTGTTGGTGATGACCAGTTTATAGGTAGAAATGCTGGAAAAACAGAACATAAAGGCATAGAGCTACAACTTTCGTATGTACAGCCTATAACTAGTACTAGTTATATATCGCCGTATGTAAATGCCGAATTTACACAACATACTTTTATAGATTTTGTAGATGGAGCATCAAATTTTTCTGGAAATAAACTTACTGGTGTGCCCGATAAAAAAATAAATGGGGGAATAAATTTTGGGTTTAAAAATATAATCTTGAACACCAATTTTCTCCACATAGGTGAAATTCCTTTAAACGACGCCAATCTACTGTATTCTGAAAAATACACTGTGTTTAATGCAAAAGCTACCTATAAAACTGATTTGTCTCCCGCATTTTCTATAGCACTACATGCTGGTATTAATAATTTTGCAGACGAGAAATATGCATCCTCCGTATTAATAAATGCCACAGGGTTTGGCAACTCCGAGCCTCGATATTATTATCCAGGAATGCCAAGAAACTGGTTTGGAGGTTTAAAGTTGCTCTATAAAATATAATACGTAAAGAGAACCTTCTCTCTTTTTAAAATCTATTTACTTTTAAATATTAAAAATTAGTATATTCGTTACTCTACCCTATATTAAGTAAAGCATACTAATTACATTATGTAGATAAATACCCTGGTGTTTATCCGCATGTTGTGGCACATTACACAAAAATGGCAAAATTCGAAATTGACGATACATTTGTGATTACAAATAGAGGAATAATTCTTACTGGATTGGTTTTAGAAGGAACAATTCATATTGGAGATTTTATGGAGTTTGATTTTCAAAATCAATTGCTTAAAAGAGAGATTTCTGGAATTGAAGGTTTAACTGCAAGCGCAGAAAAACCAAATACAGGAATACTAATTAAATGCGCAAATTCAAATGAGATTAATGAATTAAAAAAATGGAAACCAAACAAAGTAATCGCATACATCACACCAAAATATGAGTAAAAATTCAGACAACTTTTTGTTCGGATGTAAGAATTTGTATTTTCTATCTATTCATCCATTTCACTTTGATAAAAAAAATCGGAAGGAATATGTTGAGTTGGTTGATCTAGGTAAATTGGTATTAGAAGAAGAAGGAATTCAGATTTTTTTAGGATATTTATTGGAATATCAATATCGCGTTTCTGTATGGGCATCAATGATTTCTTTGGAATATGGAAAACCTAATCTAAATGAAATGCTACAACGTGTTTGTATAAGCGCAGTAGCGGTTTTTCGAAACGGTTTTGTCGTTTGTAAAGATAATAAATTTGAAAAAAAACGGCTCAAGTAATACTTGAACCGCTATTGCGTTTATACATGGTTATGCCACGTTTTTGATAGCGTATTATTTGAGTTTACTTATCCATTTTTCTTTTCGTCTTATTACAAAAAGAATTAAAGTAAAAATAAAACCAAACAAATATGCTAGTGCTATTTCGACAACACTCATTAATTCAAAAGCTATTTTGTTGATTATCAACGCAAAACTAAAAAATAAGCCTACAATAATAAATAATTGCCATTTATATTTAAAAAAAGTCATAATTCAAATTTTTATTCTTGATTTTCCCAGCAGTCATCTGTCGTTAACCACGAATAGGCGGATCCAGCAGCGGCTCCAACTAAGCCGGATATTACAAAACCTGGTCCGCCAGTTGCAGCACCTGCAACAGCTCCGACCCAATCACCACCAGCAATCACTGCACCACAGTCATAATCATTTCTATTTTGCGAATTATTTATCAGAATAGCTCCTTCCCCGTTGTACCAAAATTCACTTGATTCCTTTAAAACAGAAAGACTATTCATAAATTGGTCATATTCAAAATCTGATAAGTTTTGTTTGTTTAATTTTGAATTATAATCAGAAATTATTTCTTGAATGTCATCATAAGTAGTTGCAAATTCTAAATCAGACGCCATATTATTTACAAGGCCGTTGAATGATTGAGAATAATTTGAATTATTGTTAAAATAATTTAATTGTGAATTGAATGATAAATTTGTTTCTTGAAATTGAACATTATACGAATTTTCAAGATAATTAAGGACGGTACTACAATCTTGTGAGATATTCCCATTTCGAGTATTTTCAGTTTGGTTTATTACCTCACTTAAAATAGAGTTATGAATTTGACCAGCAGTCAATTTTTGTCCTTTAAAGTCATATTTTTTTTGAAGTGAAGTTTGAAGATTTGCATTTAAAACATCTTGATTGTCCAAGCTGTCTTTTTGACAAGATGCTAATCCTATTATAGCAAAAATTATAGCAATTGATTTTTTAATATTCATATTTTAATTTTTATATTATTTGTTTTTAGTTCCTACTCTTTCGATTTTCGGAAACAACTCGTTTAATATTTTATTTTCTGTCGAATTTTAATTTCTCGACACTAAACATTAGAACATATTTTGATTTTTTTTGTTACAATTGTATGATAAAAATAATTTAGAAGAAAATCTGTTAAATAATCGTTAAAATGTGGCATAACTGAATAAAAACATAACAATAATTAATGCTTGTTTAGATTGTATAATGAAAGACGAAATTGAGCCCTTGTCAGCAAAAATAATTGCAAATAAAAAAAATTGGGCTGAGAGTAACGTGCCACAACAACGCATATAATACAGCGGTCACATTCGTCTTCAATTAAATTCCCTAACTTTATCAAAAATTGGTACAGCGGATAATTACGTAGTGGCGGCGCCACTGCCCTCGGCTGATTCGCACGCTGCGCTTCCCACTTTCGCTGACGCAAAATGTTGGCACTGCCGAAGCTGCCGCTAAAAACCCGCCGTATCATATGCAAAACCGTTAGGCAACATTAAAACACGAACATACATTACAAACTTTTAAATTTAAAATTATGAATAGATTATCACTTTTATTCGCTTTGATTTTATTGATTTCTTGTAACCAAGAAAAAATTGACACAGAAAAAGAAGGTCAACAATTAATGCAATTAAGTAGAGAATGGTCTAAATCTGCGGCTACTGACGATATCGAAAAAACAGTAAGTTATTGGGCTGATGATGCCATCTTCATTTCTTCCGGACAGCCAACTCTCAATGGAAAACAAAATATAAGAGAAATGGTTGTAGGAATGTCTAAAACCCCAGGTTTTAAAATTAGCTGGGAACCTATTAGTGTATCAGTATCAGAAAGTGGAGATATGGCTTATATGGTTGAAAAAAACAAATTAACCTATAATGACTCTATTGGTAATCCAATTATTACTACTGGTCGTGTCGTTACTGTTTGGAAAAAAAACAATAATGGTGAATGGAAAAACGTGGTTGATATAAGTGTAGATGACCATAAATAAAACGTTTGCCAACATAAGCCGTGTATAAACCATTCCGTGGTCATCGCTTATCTGGAAAATCCGATAGGATTTTCTAGCGTAGTTTTGTACTTTTAATGGTTCGTGCCGAAACACGACACAGCCCATATACATCAACGCTGTAAGTCTATGACAACAGTACAAACATCAAACAAATAACAATAAAATTGAACACAATTACATTTTTCATGGTATTGGTTTTATTAACATCTTGTAATGGACAGACCGCTAAACAACAAGTTAAAACAGACAACATTGTAAAAGGCGATACTGTAACAGAACTTGGAAATAATATTATGGTTATTCATCAAGACAAGAATAATATGTATTGGTTTGGAAGCTGGGAGACAGGAGTGTATAAATACGATGGAAAAACAATAGTTAATTACACAACAGAACACGGATTGCTAAACAACAGGATTGACGAAATTAAAGAGGATAAATTTGGAAACATATATTTTAATAGCTGTTATCCCAATTCAACAATTGTTAAGTTTGATGGATATAATTTTACTACTTTAACCGCAATACCGAGTAATGAATGGAAACTTCAATCTGATGATTTATGGTTTAGACATTCTTATGAATTTGAGAATAAAGTATATCGGTATGATGGTATTACGCTATATGAATTGCAATTCCCCAAGCCACCAAACCTCCCTAACCCTTTTGGAATCTACAGCATCTATAAAGACAAGAAAGAAAACGTTTGGTTTGGTACAAACCCTGTTGGAGTTTGCCGATACGATGGAAAATTATTTGAATGGATTACAGAAGAAGATGTGACAGAATTTCGCAACGAAGGTGCAAACGGAGTGCGTTCAATTACGGAAGACAAAAATGGAGACTTTTGGTTCAATACCGAATATCGTTATAGTGTTTACGACAGCGTAACATTAAAGAGCAATACATTTTACACAAGACACGAAAGCATAGGTGGTTTAGATGGGAAAAAGGACAGCGCTTTAGACGAGTATTTATCAACAGTACGAGACAACAATAATAATTTGTGGTTTGTAACCTATCTTGATGGAGTTTGGAAATATGATGGAACAAAAATTACACATTATCCAGTTCAAAATAATTCAAAAGACATTACTTTATTCAGCATTAACAAAGACAACAATGGCGACCTTTGGCTTGGAACTCACGAAAACGGAGCATATAAATTCAATGGTATAACATTTGAAAAATTTGCAAAATAACGACTGAAAAAAGACCTACAGCCTTATTTCAGCACAAGAACATTTAGGGCACACTGGAAAACGATTCAATTAAGTTGATTAATGAAAAACATAACTCTAAAACCGACAGAAGTTTCAGATTTAGAAACTTTATTTAAATTTCAACTTGATAAAGAAGGTGAATATTTAGCTGCATTTATGCCAAAAGATCCAACGGATAAAGTGGCATATATAAACAAACACAAAAAGCTATTAGAGGAACCAACAGTTAATAATCAAACTATTTTTCTTGAGAATTCTATTGTGGGAAGTATTGCAAAATTTGTGATGGAAAGTGACGCAGAAATTACGTATTGGATTGACAGAAAATTTTGGGGACAAGGCATTGCTACAAAAGCTCTAAACAAATTTCTCACCATTGAAACAAATAGACCAATTTTTGGACGAGTTGCGTTTGACAATTTTGGTTCTCAAAAAGTATTAGAAAAATGTGGTTTTGTTAAAATAGGTTCTAACAAAGGATTTGCAAATGCTCGAAAAATGGAAATTGAGGAATTTATTTATAAACTTGAAAAATAAAACGACATACAACAAAAGCTATAAGTAATTGCTTGATCTCGCATATTTCTGAAAATCGTAGCGTATTTTCTATTTGTTTTGTAATTGCTAAATTAGTTGCTGAAACACACAACGAAATCATACACAAAACCGTTGTGCTTCATTACCACAAACCGCTAATCAATGATAAAATTCTTTAGAAAAATTCGCCAAAACTTGCTTATGGAAAATAAAACTGGAAAGTATTTTAAATATGCAATTGGAGAAATTGTACTTGTGGTTATTGGGATTCTTATTGCCCTTCAGATTAATAATTGGAATGAAAAACGCTTACAAAGCCAATCTTTAAAAAACATTTATACAATCATCGCTGAAGATTTAAAAAATGATATTGCTGACATCAATCTAATATTAAAAAAGAAAAAAGAAATAGAACCTGTTTTCAATAAAATATTGGATGGCTTAATGACAAAAGAAGACTATAATAACTGCATTGGATGTCAATGGTTCATAATTGGAGGTCCTGACTTAACAATAGAAAAAAGAGGTTATAATCTCTTAAACAATTTTGACACTTCCAAAATTAAAGCAGACAGTTTAACTATTAAAATTGTTCAATTTTACACCAAGCAACTAACTGACCTTAATGTTGACAATAATTTAAGGTCAAACGATATTGCAAAAAATATTAATGATTGGAAGGACAACTATGAGTGGTATTCAGATTATATTACTAATAGGAATATAGATGGATTTATAGAATATGCAATTAATAATCACGACTATGTAAATAGAACCGCAAATTACTACATGCTTAATTATACGATTTATATCCCAAAACTAGAAGCATTTAATTTTGAAGCGCAAGACATTTTAAAACAATTAGAAGAAAAAATAAAACAATAAAAAACGAAAGCACAACAAAAAACTGAGTTAAAAAAGCAAGACTTTCAATTACAGACTAGGCAATTTTATAATTAATATGCAGACAAAAGATTTACTAAAGCAAATTAGTTTTATTAAAGAGATAGATAAGTTGAAATATATTCAACGCAAAACAAAATTGTTTAACAGTGAAAGGCGTGAAAACGATGCAGAACATAGTTGGCATTTAGCAATGATGGCGATTGTTTTAAGTGAACATTCAGATTATGAAATAGATTTATTGAAAGTCGTTAAAATGGTATTGATTCACGACATTGTTGAAATTGATGCTGGTGATACTTTTATATACGACCAAAAAAAAAATCACGAAAATACCGAAGATGAAATGAAGTGTGCGAAACGTATTTTTGGAATGTTACCAAAAAAACAAGCCGAAGAATTTATGCAAATTTGGATTGAATTTGAAGAAGGAAATACTAATGAGGCGAAATTTGCAAGATCAATGGACAGACTTGAACCTCTGTTACAAAATACCTCAAATGGCGGAGGAACCTGGAAAGAGTTTGGTGTAAAATATAAAACTGTTTATGATAAGAAAAAAGTAATAAAAAATGGTTCAAAAAAATTATGGAATTATGCCGAAAAACTTATTAATGATAGTGTTGAGAAAGGCATTTTAAAAAAATAAGGTTAGTATCCACAAAAAACCTAAGTAAAACAAATCGTTTTAATTTAATATTGAAACAAAATCTTCATCCATTTTATTCTAATTCATTTTCTTTTACTAATTTAGATTATAACTAACGTAACTAATTTTATACTAGCGAGTTAGTTATATTTTAAGAATTACAATTAAGTTAGTTTTTAGATTACTTGCTACTAAATATATTTTTCTCTTTAACAGGTTCATGAGCCCTAGAGTACCTGTTCTTGGTAAAACAAAATATGCTGGACAATGAGAAGTAAAATGACCTATACAGCACTAAATTTTAATACGGTAAAAAACTTCTTTTTGGTTTTAATTTTTCTGTTATTAACTCATTCTTATTGCACTGCACAGAATCTTAAGAGTTTTAATAATGGTTCTTTAAAGTTATATTACGAGGAGTTTGGCAAAGGACCTGCTCTTTATATTCTATCTGGTGGACCAGGCGAAGCACCAGAACATCCTTATCGTCAAATCGTTGATAGTCTTAAATCTTTTTACACCTGCATTTTAATACATCAAAGGGGATCTGGAAAATCGAGAAATATTCCTATAAATGAAAAAACTATCACAATTGATAATTATACTCAAGACATTGACCTAATTAGAAAACAACGTGGAGATACTAAAATTACTCTACTAGGTGTTTCTTGGGGTGGATTGCTCTCTATGAATTATGCCGCGCTTTATCCAGAGTATGTTTCAGATCTTATATTAATCTGTTCTGCCCCTCCATCTTATACACTTTGGAATGTATTATTTGACAATCAATATGCAAGGCGTTCTAAGGTTGAATTGGACTCTATGGATGTATTGTACAAAATATTTTCAACTAAGACAGAGAAAGAGCTTGATTCGCTTAAAAGAGCTACTCCTAATAGTAAGGAGGTTATTGCATACAAGGATTTTGTTAATTTACATGTTCGAGCCATGTATTATGATAAAGATAAAATATCTCAGAAAAATATAGACGAACTCTTTTATAGTTTCAATTTTCAGCCAATTTTAATAATCGACAAAGAAGTATTAGAGACAAAGTGGGATATTACTAATAAATTGAAAAATCTAAAAATACCTGCATTAATTGTATATGGACGTCAAGACGATCAAGGAGAATCAACTTTTTTTTTACAAAAGGAGAGTTTACAACTTAGTGAGACTCATGTAATTGAAAAATGTGGACACGAAATTCTGGAAGAACAGCCAACTGAGTTTTTTAAGATACTCATGAATTATGTAAAACGAACAAGAACACTATAATAGAAAACTTAAGAGGGTAAAAATAACTCTGTATAGCTTCTATAATTGGGTATTTACATCAATTAATCTTAAACAAAGTAATTAATACACATTACCAAAAGTGAATCAAAATTATAACTTGAAATAAAAAAAATAAATATGTTTTCTATTGAACAAATACACGAAGCATCTGAAAAAGTGAAAAGTGGAGCCGATTTTCCTCGATTTGTACAAGATTTAAAAGAAATTGGTGTCACTCATTATGACAACTTTGTAACAGACGGCAGCACAAAATATTTTGGATTAAATAAGTTTACTCTTAACGGAGAATCAAAATACCCAAAAATGAAAGTAAATAAAGTAAGTTCTACAGAGAAACTGAAACATGCAATCTCAATTCATCAACAAGGACAAACAGATTACCTAACTTTTTGCCTACAAGCTACAGACGCAGGAGTTGAAAAATGGACAACACACATAATTGAAATGACGGTAACGTATCTAGATAAAAAAGGAAATAAAGTAGCGGTGGAGCCGATTCCACAACAATAAGAAAATTTTTAAAGTGTGTGCAACAAATGGCTTAATTTAAATTGAAAACACTTCGGAACTTTTAAACTTAATATTATAATATACCTTTATGCTGAAACAAAACACGATTAATATACAGTTAGGTTAGTAGTAATTAATTCAATAGAAATGGGTCGTTTAATTCTTTTTGTTCTTTTTATATCACTTTCTGGATGTTCTATAGACAGGACTATTAACGAAACTTCCGAAACAGAAAACAGAACCCTTTTAAACTTTCAAAATTTACAAAGTAAAAGTAGTTTGTATATTTCTGAAAAAAATGAACCGGGAGAAAAACTCATTCTTTGTTTAACCTTTATCGATAAAGAAAATAAAAGTCCCCTACTCAATCAATTAGTTCAGTTTTATCATACTTCTACAAATGGAGATTATGAACAAACAGACCCAAACGATGATTCTACTGCAAGATTAAATGGGCAGGCAACCACTAACGATGAAGGGCAGATTTATATAGAAACTATTTTGCCTGGAGATTATGGTAGCTCAAGTGACAATCGACATATTCATACCTCGGTAATAGGAGCAAGACCCGAAGCTTATGATATTCATTTTAAGCAATACACGAGTTTTATGGGAAAAAACTTTAGTGAAGGAAGTGATCAACATTTTCTAGCAGACTTAAAAAAAACGAAAGAAAATGAGTTAGTTAGTTTTTTGACCATAGAAGTAAAAAAACCTAATAATAAAGTGAATTAAAATTAATTACCAGCCACCTACAATATTTAAAATGTTTATAGAAATTTCTTGAAACCATTAAAATTTTTATAAAATATTTGCGTAGTTAAATGACTTCGTATATATTTGTAGTCAAATAACTTCATAATGAAATTGAGACGAGATATTTTTCAAGCAATTGCAGATCCTACTAGAAGAGCCATATTGGTTTTACTTACTACACAAACCATGACAGCTGGAGATATTGCTTCAAATTTTGATACCGCAAGACCTACCATTTCAAAACACATTCAAATTTTAAATGAGTGTGAACTTATAGAATCCAATCAGCAGGGTCGAGAAATATATTATCAAATTAAGATTGATAAAATGAAAGAAATTGATAAATGGTTGGAACAATTCAGAAAAATCTGGGAAAACCGTTTTGGACAATTAGACAATTTATTAGCAACAATTAAAAACAAGAAAAATGAAAAGTAACCTACATTTCGATTTCCTTGTAGATAAGGAAAACAAAACCGTCAAGGTGATAAGAGAATTTGACGCAAATCTGGATATGGTTTGGCAAGCTTGGACAGAAAAAGAACTACTCGACAAATGATGGGGACCACACCCTTGGAAATCAAAAACAAAGTATATGAATTTTTCTGTTGGTGGTCGAAGATTTTACGCAATGGTAGGTCCCGAAGGTCAAGAGCATTGGTCACTACAGGAGTTTACTTCTATTAGTCCAAAAACCAATTTTAAAATGTTGAATGCATTTGCAGACAAAAATGAAAACCCAGATTTACCTGGATCTGAGTGGGGTTTAAATTTCATTGAAAAAAAGGATGTTACTAAAGTCGATATTACAATATATAATGATTCTCTTACTCGTTTAGAACAAATGATTGCAATGGGCTTTAAAGAAGGATTTACTGTTTGCTTAGATCAGTTAACTAATTTATTAACAATAAAAAACGGAAAAAATGAAAAGTAATTTGCAATTCGATTTCCTTGTAGATAAGGATAATAACACCTTAACAATTGTTCGTGAATTCAACGCCGAAAGACAATTAGTATGGGATTGTTATACTAAGAAAGAACTGTTAGACCAATGGTTTTCGCCAAAACCCTTTACTACAAAAACAAAATCAATGAATTTTAAAAATGGTGGACATTGGCACTATGCAATGATTGACCCAGAAGGTACTGAATATTGGGGTTATACAGAATATTATGACATAAACCCAATAGATTATTATCGCACAATCGATTATTTTTGTGATAGTGAAGGCATAGTAAATCATGATCTTCCTTCTGCAAATTGGAAAGTAACTTTTAATGATAAAGACAAAAATTCTACAGTTACAACAGTGGTTACTTACGACTCGTTAAATGATCTTGAAACCATCATTAATATGGGTATGAAAGAAGGTATGATTTCAACATTAGAAAAACTAGATGAATTGCTTTTAAATTTAAAAAGATGACCCAAAATGAAAAAAAACAAAATCATTTTTTGGATTACCACAAGCATTTTATTCCTTTTTGAAGGATTAATGCCTTTAATCACACTGCTATTTTTTCATGAATATACCACAGCAGGAACAGAGCCTTTAGGTTATCCCTATTATTTTACAATAGCTCTAATAATCTTTAAAGTTTTAGGAGCTTTAGTTTTAGTAATAACAAAACTACCAAGACAGATTAAAGAATGGGCTTATGCGGGATTTGCTTTCAATTTTATTTTCGCAACTATTAGTCATTTAGCAGTGGACGGTTTCATTATTGTGAGCTTTTTCCCTCTTATATTTTTAGCACTATTAATCGTATCCTATATTTATAATTTTAAAATTTCTTAAACCAATAGTTAAGTTTTTAATATAATTTAAAAGAAAATACTTTTTTTCACTTGTATACACTTTAAACTTCTTTTGTTAATGCATTTATAAATCTATATTAATGTACTGTTATTGTTGTTGATTGAGTTTTTGCTGTTCATTAAATTTACTTTAAAATTAAAACTGAGTATTAACTTTAATTCAATTTGCTATGAGTAATAAACAGAATGAAAAACAGCAACAGAATCAGCAACGCCAACCTAAGCAACAGCCAGGTAAGCAACAGCAGACTTCTAAAAATCAGCAAAATAAACCTGCTGATAACAAGCGCAAGTAAGCGAAGTTTTATTTGAAAATTTTCAGTATATCTGAAAAGAGATATCCTTTTGTAAAATATTACAAAAGGATATTTTTTTATCAAATATTTAAAATAGAAAAAATCTTGTATTTGTTTTATAAGAAATTTCTCTATCTAATTTAGTTAACTTCAAACTATCCAAAAAAAATATTAATTTTTTAATTAAAATTTTTAAATTTATAGATAACTAATAACCAAGTTTATTTTAAAATAGGGCTGCATTATCATAGTATATAGTTGTTTAATGGATAGGACATCAAGACTCAATTACAACATACTTTTATATATTCTTGGATTTTAATTATTTTGAAACATTACTAGTATTTATTGTTTCATACATGCCATTCATTTTTGGCCAAGTAAATAACAGTAAAAATTCATAATAGGCTTAACTATGAAAGATAAACAGATACAATGGTCAAAAATAGAGTTAAAAGTCTATATTTTATTACTTTGTGCAAAAGTAGATTCTGAAGAAGCTTCCGAAGAAATTGAGTTAATAAAATCTAGAATTGATAAAGAAAGTTTCGATAGGCTTTATAAAGAATTCTGTGAAGATGATGAAGATATGTGTATTGAAAAAATAGAAGCGGCCATTGAAAATCACGAGTATTCACAAAGAGAGTTGAGTGAATTAAAAAAAGAGATTCGTGAAATTTTTAATTCAGATAAAAAATACAAAATGCGAGAGCAAAATTTAAATCGATTACTCGATAATATCCTCTATTAAATTACACTACACTTATAACAAAAATCACCTCCTACTCTATCTTTTAGAATTAAATAATACAAATTTTTAGTTTGTAATTACCCTATAAATTAAAAGTAGTATTGTAAATACAAAAATACTTGTATAGATTAAATTTATTATACTTCGCCAACCAGTTAGGTAAAAAAATATCAAAATTATCCTTGGATGAATTTGAATATTTACGAGCCAATAAAGTTAAAGGGCAAAACATATTAAACAAGAGTAAAACAATACCTTCTAGAAGCACCAATCCAATACAAATCCAAACCCAAACATCTATTTTATTAATTAAAACTGCATATAGTAGATAAAATATAACAACATTAAAAAATAACCAGATAAGTGTATGGATACTTTTAATTATAAGCAATTGTTTTCCTTTCATGCGCTACTTTTTAATATTTATATTATACTGAATGGTTTTTAGATAAAACTTTCCATACACAAAATCCTCTTCCGGATAATGCCAAATTGCTTCTCCATAGCTGGGTATATTTATTCCGTTTATTTCTTTATAGTCTTTTACTGGTGTAGAAAAAGGATACTTTTTCATCTCTGTTATAGAATATCTATCTTCAGAAATAAAATTTATTAATTGTCCAATTTCATTAAAATATAGGGTTGCAGAAATTCGAGTTGAATTATTTGTAAATGTAGCTCTCACAGAAGTTGAGTCTATTTCTTCCCATTTAATCCTTTTGTCTATTAAAGCTCCTGGAGCAAATAGACATAACTCATTAAAATATGTCACCGTTTCTGTGGGAAATAACTCTGGACTGTCTTCATGAACAACAGTAAATAAAGAAAGAAGCTTAATTTGCATACCAGACATATCTTTTTTATAAACGTGATATCCTTGTGTTGGTAAGCCTTTAAAATTTGCATTTAAAAAATAAAATCGAGTTGGGTTTTTAAAAAAATTATATTGATTTGAATTAAATGTAAACCAAGCTTTTCCCTGTTCCCTCATTTCACCTTGAAAAGTAAGTTTCATATTAAAAGGTTTAGGTTTTCCAACAACCCCAACATATCTTAAATATTTTTGAATATTAATAGGAAGTGAGTCTAAGTCTTTCTCTGTAATAATTTCATTAGAAAAAGTAGTAGCATCTAACGCCTGAATTACATCGTTTTCAAACTTATTTTTAAAACTCCAAGTTGCAAAACCTACAATTGCTATTAATTCAATTAATATGTTTAAAAACGTACCATACTTAGCTTCTTGCCAAAATATCACAATTAGAACTTGCGATAAAAAAACTGCTATAAAAGCAAACATAAACCAAACATTACTTTTAAGATAAAAGAGCAACGATGTTATAATAAATAATACCGATGTAAGAAGCCACAATAAACCCAAAGGCTTTGACACCTCGTTGGTAAATTGTGGAATGGATACTAACTTAAAAGCTTTTATAAACCCCATTACATAAATAAGTGCATGTACTAATAGAAAAAAGATGAAAATAAATCTCATGAGCTCCTTACTTTTTAAATAGTAGTATTCTCAAAATTATTAAACTGAAAATTATATTTATATGATATAAATCATTAAACAACAAAGGTTTAAAGTAAAGTTAAGTATCTTTTCTTCTTTTAAACCACTTTACAATTTCATACCAAATAACACTAATAAAGCCTAGTAAAACACTAATTAATATCTGTTTAAAACCTAATTGTTCAAAATCGAAAAAAGCAGTAAATGGATCAACAAACAACAATAAAAGAGTAATAAATACTGTGATACCTATAACTATTGGAATTAAATTATTGTTATAACCAAAAGTTGTTATAACAGAATAATAAAAAGATCTATTTACAAATGTGAGTACTATGTTTGCTGTAATAAGAGAAGTAAACACCATTGTTCTTGTTACGAACTCATTATATCCTAAGCTTACCGCATATTGATAGGTAATAAGAACTCCTATTGTAATTATAATTCCTTGAATTATACTAGTAATAAGCTCTTTCCAGTTAAAAAAGGTATTTGTAAAAGGGCGTGGTTTTTTAAGCATTGTGTTTTTTTCCATTGGTTCATTTTCATACACAATAGAGCAAGTGGGACCCATTATTAATTCTAATAATATTACATGTACAGGAGAAAAAATATTAGGATATATCCATCCCAATGCCAAAGGAATAAAAACAGTAAGAATTATTGGAATATGAATTGAAATTATATACTGTATAGCTTTTTTTAAATTTGTATATATCTTCCTACCCATTGCAATTGCAGAAACCATTTTAGACAAATCATCTTCTAATAAAATAAGTGATGCAGATTCTTTGGCTATTTCTGTTCCTTTTTTCCCCAAGGCTACTCCAATATGAGCAGCTTTAAGTGCAGGTCCATCATTAACACCGTCACCTGTCATTGCAACTATCTCCCCTTTTGTTTTTAAAGCATTAATAATTTTAAGCTTGGCGTCTGGAAACATACGGGTAAAAATATTTGTTTCTGAAACTACCTGCTCCAAATCTTTATTAGGGATTTTCATTAACTCTTCTCCAGAAATAGATTTGTCAATCCTTCTAAAACCAACTTTTTTAGCTATTGCTACTGTAGTTTCTGCAATATCTCCCGTTATAATTTTTATATCGATACCAGCTGTATAAAAATTCTGAAACACAGTGTGAATATTATCTTTTGGAGGATCATAAAATGCCACTAGACCTAAAAATTCGAATTTAAAGTCTTGCTGATTCTTTGGCCAAATTTCACCTTGAAATTGTGACTTTGCTACTCCTAGAACTCTATATCCATCCTTAGCAAATTCATCGACTCTTTTTGTTATTTCAGCTTTTTCAGCTTTACTTAATGTAGATATAATTAGTAAAGCTTCTGGAGCTCCTTTTGCTGCTATAATTCTTTCTTCAATTTCATTTTCAAAAATATGAGTCATCATAGGTGGCTTTCCTCCTAACGGATACTCATATACCATTTTATAGTTTTGTCTTTCGTCTGTTTTAGACACCTTTTTATAGAAAGAATGTAACGACTTTTCCATGGGATCAAAAGGAATAGGTTCACTCGCCCACATCGCAGTTGTAATAAGATCTATTTCGTAATCTGAAAGAGAATCATGGACTGAGGTTATTTGTTTTAATTTCTGAGAATACATTTTGTCAAAACGCATTTCATTTTTTGTAATAGTACCTGTTTTATCTACACAAATTACTGTAGCACTACCTAATGATTCTACAGTTTTCATTTGTTTTACAATAACTCCTGTTTTCATAAGACGCCAAGCACCTAAAGCCATAAATGTAGTAAAGGCAACGGGTATTTCTTCTGGCAATATGCTCATTGCCAAGGTAAGTGCCCTTAAAAGGCTTTCTAATAGACTTTGAGTATTCAGGTAATTTATTCCCCATACTATTAAAAAAACGACAGTTCCTACAACCACCATTTTTTTTACAAAATTATTTATCTGAAGTTCTAAAAGACTTTTCTCTTTTGAAACATCTTCAATACTCTTGCCTATTTTACCAAGTCTAGTATTGTTTCCTATAGCATTTACTTTTACTATGGCTAAACCTCCAACAACTTGAGTACCCATATAAACAGAATTATTATCTGAATCTTGATCCTTAAAAACAGAAAATGATTCTCCTGTTAAAATAGATTCATTTACAGAAAAATCGTTTGAGTGTATAATTGTTCCATCTGCAACAATAGTAGATCCTTCTTCTATCATTACACAATCTCCTACTACTACATCTATAGTATTTATTTGTAATAAAATTCCCTCTCTTATCACACTACATTTAGGTTGAGAAAGTTTTTTTAAATTATCTATGGCTTTTCTACTTTTTGAATCTTGGTATAAAGAAATAGTTGCAACAAGAATTATTGCAATACTTAAAAAAATCCCATCCCCAATATTTCCAGTAATAAAATATATTGAAGAAGTCACCAATAATAGCATTATCATTGGCTCTTTTACAATACTTTTTATTGTATCTATTACAGGATTTGCTTTTTTAAAATTAAGACTGTTACTACCATATTTTTCTCTTGAAGCTATAACTTCAACATGTGTTAAACCTGTAATGTTTAAATTTTCTATAGACATTTATTATAGCAATAAATATGACTTATGTACTCAAAAATAACACCTCTACCTTCCAATCCAAATGATAAAAATCATACGTTATTTAAGCTATTACATTTAAAAATCTATGTATCTTCTCATTCCTATTTATGATATAACTTTTATATTTTTATAGGACTAACCAAAAAACCGTATTTACAAGTGTGGACTACCCTTTTAATAATAGCCTATAGTATTATTAACTTGTTTGCTTTTTACTTTCTTTTAAGAAATGGGAACAAACCTTATCGTATCTGGGCTTGGATGATGACGATTTTGGCATTACCCATTATTGGTGGAATTTTGTATTTTATTATAGGTGTAAATAGAAGAAAGCGGAAACTTTTTAATTTAAAAAAGATTATTGATAAAGAGCAAACAGAAACTTTTTTAAAAAAATACATTAATGATATTGACCCTAATAACCTTCAAGAAAAAAGTATTACAACATATTATCAAAAATTAATAAATCTACTTCTAGCCGCCAATAAAACACCATTAACATTCAATAATAAAGTATCTATTTTACAAAACGGTAAAGAAACTTTTGACGCCATTTTTTCGGCTTGTGAAAATGCAAAAAAGACAATTTATATAGAATACTATATTTTTGAAAACGGAAAACTAGCAGATAGATTTCTTTCTATTTTTCTTCAGAAATTAAAAGAAGGGGTTTCTATTTATTTTATTTATGATGGCTTGGGAAGCTGGTCTTTAGACAATGATTATATTAATACATTGAAGGAAGCAGGCGCAAAAGTATTTGGATTTCTTCCTGTAAGACTTGCAGTATTAGCCAAAACAAATTACAGAAACCATCGTAAAATTTTAGTAATTGACGGTACAATTGGGTTTACTGGTGGTATAAATGTAGATGATAAATACATTGATGGAGATCCAGAATTAGGGCATTGGACAGACACGCATTTAAGAATTGAAGGAATGGCTGTAAACTTTTTAAAGTTCCTCTTTTTTAATGATTGGTATTTTGTAAGTAATGAAAATTTATTTACTGAAAAAGCTCTACAGATAATAGAACCTGTTGGTACTACACCTGTTCAAATTGTAGCCAGTGGTCCAGACTCTCAACATGCTACAATATTATACGAATATCTCACTATTGTTGAAATGGCAGAAAAATATTTGTATATCGCAAATCCGTATTTAATTCCTACAGAATCTCTTTTATTAGCATTAAAAGCAAGTGCCTTAAGTGGTGTAGATGTACGTATAATTATCCCAGAAACTTCAGATTCTGTTATTGTTAAATGGGCAGTTCGATCTTATTTTGAACCTTTACTCAATTGTGGAGTGAAAATTTATTTATACCAACCCGGGTTTTTACATTCAAAAATTATCTTATCGGATGATAAAATTTGCTCTATAGGAACAGCAAATTTGGATATAAGAAGCTTTGAGCAAAACTTTGAGGTAAACGCACTTATTTACGATGCAACAATTACAAAGAAACTTAAAAATCAATTCAATAATTTTATTGAAAAAAGTACTAAAATAGACCTTGAAAATTATAAGAAAAGAGGACGAGTGCAACAAATTAAAGAAAATCTTGCAAGATTAGTTAGTCCAGTAATTTAAATAAAACAAGTTTCCTTAAAAAAGCATCTTTTCTAATCTTCTATTACACGAAGGGTTTAGAAAAGATGCAAACCATAGCACATTAAGCTACATTTAAAGTTTTAAAGAAGCACCCAATATCAATTGATCTGGACGAGTATCTACCCTGTTTTGGTTTAAGTCTGTAAATTCTGCTTCGTTTTTAGACAAGCCACGTTCATAACGTAAATCCAAACCTATTCTATTAAAATTCAACCCTATTCCAAATTGCGCACCTACGGTAAACTTTTCATTAGCATCTTCGAGAGAGAAATCTTCAAATTCATTTTTTAAGATATATTGTAAAGAAGGGCCAGCAAATACTGCCAATGGACCCACTATATCAATTCCAAGAAGTAGAGGAACATCCAGTTTACTTATGGAAAGATCTCCTGCATTGTATTCACTTGACGTTTTTGTGTAAATAGCTTCAGGTCTTACATAAAGTCCGCCAAAGTCAATTTTACCATATACTCCCAAATGAAAGCCTATTTTTTTTGATGGGTCTTCGGCTATATTTTCAGTATCATTTATAAACTCGCCATTACTGTTATAGTTTAATCCGGCTTTAAGTCCAAAACCACTTCCCTTTTGCGACCACGAAATTGTAGAAACCAAAGCTAATAGTATAAAAATTACTTTCTTCATATATTAAATATTTAAGTGAAACAAAAAGTATTTTTTTTCTATTCTTTTAGCTAAGGTATTTGTTAGTATATAAAAACAATAGAACTTAAAAAATATTGTATTTGTAGTTTTTCAGAAATAATATTATAATTAATTCTTAGGGTGCATTACACTATTTTAACAACTATAGTTAAACAATTCTGAATTGTGAAAACGCTAAGAATTTTTACTTTAATTCTATTGTAACTTTATACTATATAAAAAAATATTCAAAATTTATTAAGTAAAAACAAAAGACTATGAAGACTACAAAAGAAAAAGCTGACGAAAAAATTCACGATAAACTCGTGAACAACCTTCAAGAAATTCTTGAAAAAAATTATGATGCAAAAGAAGGTTTTACAAAAGCTATGAAAGACGCAAAAGATGGTCCTTTAAAAAACTTTTTAAAGAGACAAGCTGCTCAAAGAGCTACGTTTGTAAATGAATTAGATAATGAAATTAGAAATTTAAATGAAACTCCTAAAGAAAGTGGAAGTTTTACGGGATCTCTGCATAGAGCTTGGATTGATATAAAATCATCTGTAAGTGGTGATAATGACGAAGCCGTTTTAGAAGAGTGTATTCGTGGAGATAAAGCTAGTGTAAAGGAGTACGAAGAAAGATTACAAAATAATAACTTTCCTCCACAAATCTCTACTGTTTTAAACAGACAATTATCTGATATTAAACAAACACTAAACAAAGTTAAAAGACTTGAAGATATTACTGATAAATGGGATTAATCTCATTTATTAGTAAAAGAAACCCTGAAGTACTCTCCACTTCAGGGTTTTTTATTTTAAATAAATAGACATTATAAATCTCAATAACACTTTTCACATAATTTTTTGATTTACAAAAAATGGTTGTCCTATCTTTATCCCTTTATTTTATAATATTATGAAAAAAGCATTATTATTTTTTTGTACAATTATTCTTATTGCCTGTTCTACAGAAAAAGAACAGAAAAAAACTGTAATTGATCTGGCAAAAAAAGACATCATGATTCAGTTGCAATTACCAGAAGGAACAAAGTTTAATGATGATGATATTCTTATCACTGAAGAAACTAAAAGTGATGCAGGCGAAATTACTATATATATTGTTGAAGCTACTGTAAAATCTCAAAACCAAGATGGCAAAGAGGTTTTAAAAACATATAAATTACATTACGAAAAAATTGGTGAAGGTGGCCTGGATCCAAACGATTATGAACTAACATCATTTGAATAATATACTATGAAATATTTTTTATTAGCTGCACTTGCAGTAGTATCTGTTTCCTGTAACTCTGTACAGAATACAACAAACACACAAATGTCTCGTGTGGATTATGCCAACACTATCACAGCAAATGACCTTAAAACTCATTTATATATTTATGCTGGAGATGAAATGGAAGGTAGAATGACAGGGACAAAAGGACAAAAATTAGCAGCAGAGTATCTTCGTAACTTTTACCAGAATCAAGGTATAGAATCTCCAATAGAAAAAAACAACTATTATCAAGATATTCCTGCAAGTTATTTTGAAAGAGCGAAAGACCCTAAAGCATCCGAAAATGTTCTTGCTTACATTAAAGGCTCCGAATTTCCAGATGAAATAATTGTTCTTTCTGCTCACCTAGATCACGTAGGTACAGATAAAGATGGCAATGTTTATAATGGAGCAGATGATGATGGTAGCGGTACTGTGGCTCTTTTAGAAATGGCCGAGGCATTTCAAAAAGCAGTAAAAGATGGAAATGGTCCTAAAAGATCAATTTTGTTTTTACACGTAACCGGAGAAGAAATTGGGTTATATGGATCAAAATATTACACAGAGAATCCTATTTTCCCTTTAGCCAATACTGTGGTAAACCTTAATACAGATATGATTGGTAGAATTGACCCTAACAAAGCAGACAACCCAAATTATATTTACTTAATAGGAAGCGACAAATTAAGTCAGGAATTACACGACGTTTCTGAAGCTGTTAATAAACAATACACAAATCTAGAATTAGATTATACATTTAATGACGAAAACGATCCTAATCGCTTTTACTACAGAAGTGATCATTACAATTTTGCAAAAAATAATATACCTGTAATCTTTTACTTTAATGGAGTGCATGCAGACTATCATAAAATGACAGACACACCCGATAAAATTGAATATGATTTAATGGCAAAAAGAACACAACTTATTTTCCAAACAGCTTGGGAAATTGCAAATCGTGAAGGAAGAATCACTGCAGATAAATTATAAGAAAATTTAACAAGACAAAATTAAAAAGCCTTTCTATTTAGAAAGGCTTTTTAATGTACTAATTGAAATAAAAAAAGCTTCTCATAAATGAGAAGCTTTTTATTTTTGGGTGGAAGACCGGGTTCGAACCGGCGACCCTCGGTACCACAAACCGATGCTCTAACCAGCTGAGCTACAACCACCGTTTGAATTTCGCTTCGAAAGCGGCTGCAAATATAATCGAATTATAACAGTTACGCAATAGAAAAAGCTGAGAATTTTTTAAATCAAATCAAATAAAGATGATACTGCAACATAACGTTCTGTGGTAAAACCTTCTCCATACTCACAATTAATAAGCCTTCCTAAATCTTGAGCTCTATAGGTAATACTATCCTTAAAATTTGTTGAAGAAATTGGTGTTTCTGGTTCATTTGTTTCTTGTTTATGAAACTGACTCTCATATGCAAAAACAGATGCTAACTTCTTATCCATGAACCCCGAAACATCTACAACAAAATCAGGCTCAATATTTTTCCATTGTATATAGTGATATACTTGCATTGGACGCCAAGGTTTTTGATGATTACCCTCATGAATTGTCTCAATTTTTTGCAAACCACTTAAAAAACAAGCGTCACTAGCCAGTTTACTTCCCTTTCCGTGATCTATATGTCTATCATCTATTGCATTACACAATACAACTTCAGGTTGATATTTTCTTATTATTTTTATAATCTCTAACTGAGATGCAGCGTTGTTTACAAAAAACCCGTCGGCAAATTTGAGATTATGTCTCATTTTCACACCTAAAATTTCTGCTGCATTTAATGCTTCTTCATCACGTATTTCGGCAGTACCTCTCGTGCCTAACTCACCTCTCGTTAAGTCTAATATTCCAACCAGCTTTCCATTTTGTATTTCTTTTGCAAGCGTTGCTCCACAACCTAATTCTACGTCATCTGGATGTGCTCCTATTGCAAGTATGTCTAACTTCATAATTCTATTATTTCAACTTTACTATTTAAGCTATTTGCTTTTTAGAAATTTTCTGAAAAGCCTGCTCTATATCTTCAATTAAATCCTCTTTTTCTTCAATCCCTACTGAAAAACGTAGTAATCCATCTTTAATTCCTTGGTATTCTCTTTCTTCAGCAGATAATAGAGAATGAGAAGTTTTAGTAGGAGATAATATAGTTGATTCTACTCCTGCCAAACTCATAGCCTGTTTAATTAAAGTGAGAGATTTCATAAATGCCTGTGCATCCAAACCATCTTTTAATTCGAAAGAAAGCATTCCCGTATAACCACGCATTTGTTTTTTGGCAAGTGCATGATCGGGATGTGATTTTAATCCTGGGTAATAAACTTTTGCAACATTATCATTTTTTTCTAACCACTTTGCCAGTTTTTTTGCATTTTTATTTTGAGCTTTAACTCGTAATGCCATAGTTTTTAAACTTCGTTCTAATAACCAGACGGTGTAATCACTTAAGCTCCCTCCTAAGTTTTTTGCGATATTCCATATTTTGTTCATATGCTCTTGACTACAAGCAACAGCTCCTGCACAAATATCACTATGCCCTCCCATATATTTTGTAGCGCTATGTATCATAATATCAATATCAAAATCTGCAGGATTTTGGTTTATAGGAGACGCAAAGGTATTGTCTATCATAGTTACTATCCCTTTTTGCTTTGCAATACGAGAAATCATTTCCAAATCTATAATTAACATTAATGGGTTAGAAGGTGTTTCAACATAAATAACTTTAGTGTTTTCTTTTATTTCTGAAACAAAATCTGCTTCAGCAAAACCCTTTGTAAAGGAATACTCAATTCCGAATTTAGTAAATTCTTCTACTACAAAATTATAAGTGCCTCCATACAATGTTTTTTGAAGCACTACGTGATCGCCAGATGATAAAAAAGCAAGCATAGCAGTACTTACGGCTGCCATACCACTTCCAAAAATCAATCCTGCTTCGCAACGTTCTAACCGAGCTATCTTTTTACACAATGCTTCCTGATTGGGTGTGTTAAAATATCGTGGATATCTTTTTATAGCTACATCTTCATAGGCATAAGCACTGGACATAAAAAGAGGTGAAACTGCCCCTTTAAATTGCGTATCTTCTACTTCCCCTACGTGAGTACAAATAGTGTTAATTCCTAATTTTTCATTTTTCATTGTAAAGCAATTATTTTGAAGGTCTAAGTTATAAATTCCTTTTAAGGTTTTCTATATTTAATAAATGAAAAAACATTAATTTTCATATTTATCTTTTTTAACATTACCAGATTTAAATATTTGCATTGTAATATTTCTGAAAAAACTTTATAAAGATGATAAATTTGATAAAGAATAGTAGACAAGGCGCAAAATATTAAAAATCCATTGAAAGATTATATCCTTAAAGGTCATAGAGACTCTCTTAATTGTCTTAATTTTGAAAATATATTTATTCCTGAAATTAAATTATATACATGAAACTACTCTTAACCAATATAAAAGAACTATTACAAGTTCGTGAAACTTCAATTGATAAAGTAAGTGGTGCAGATATGAAAACTCTCCCTACTATAAAAAATGCTTGGGTTTTTATTAAACATGGATTGATTGAGGATTATGGTACTATGGATGCAATTAAGGATTTTGAAGGTTTTAAAACCATAGATTGTAAAGGTAAAATCGTACTTCCCTCTTGGTGTGATTCGCATACACACATAGTATACGCCGGAAATCGCGAGCAAGAGTTTGTAGATCGTATTAATGGTTTAACGTATCAAGAGATCGCAGAAAAAGGAGGCGGTATTATTAATAGTGCTAAAAAATTGCAACAAACCAACGAAGAAGATTTATACAATCAATCTGCCAAAAGACTAAGAGAAGTAATGCGATTAGGTACGGGAGCCATAGAAATTAAAAGTGGATATGGTCTCACCACGGAAGCAGAAATTAAAATGTTGAGAGTAGCAAAAAAACTTGGAGAAGAATATCCTATAGCAATAAAAACAACTTTTTTGGGTGCTCACGCAATTCCTACAGAATTTAAAGACAACAAAAAGGGCTATATGGATTTAATTTGCAAAAAAATGCTTCCTAAAATTGCAAAAGAAAAATTAGCAAATTATGTTGACATTTTTTGTGAAGAAGGATACTTTACTGTTGAAGATACAAACCGCCTACTTACCGAAGCAAAGAAATACAATCTTATACCTAAAATACACGTAAATCAATTTAATGCCATTGGCGGTGTAGCTGCTGGAGTAGCTCACAATGCATTAAGTGTAGATCATCTTGAAGTTGTAACAGATCAAGATATAGTAGCATTAAAAGGCTCTAATACAATGCCGGTAGCGCTTCCCTCCTGTTCTTACTTTTTAAGTATACCTTATACCCCCGGAAGAAAATTAATAGAAGCAGGTTTACCTTTAGCATTAGCTACCGATTATAATCCAGGTTCTACACCTAGTGGAAATATGAATTTTGTTGTTGCAACTGCATGCATTAAAATGAGACTTACACCAGAAGAAGCAATTAATGCAGCAACTATAAATGGTGCATATGCAATGGGTTTAAGTGAAAGTCATGGAAGCATTACGCGCGGTAAAATTGCTAATCTTATTATTACTAAGGAAATACCCTCTTACGGATATCTACCTTACGCCTTTGGAAGTAATAATATTGATACAGTTTTACTTAATGGAAAAGTTGTAGAATGAGTTTGTTAAAAACATACACAAAAGAGCACATAGAATCCTTTGTTTCTAAACGTGCAGGTGAAGTAAAGTTTGGTGAAAAAACACATGTTTTTTCCAGTTGGGAATCACTTAAAAGTAGTTCTATTAAATATGTTTTACTTGGTATACCAGAGGATATAGGAGTTCGTGCAAATTATGGAAAAGAAGGAACCTCTAGTGCTTGGCATTCTTGTTTAAAGATACTTTGCAACATACAGGAAAACCATTTAACACAACCCGAAAATGTTGTAATACTTGGAGAAATTGACTGTAAAACTCAAATGGACCAAGCCGCAACAATTACTAATAAAGATTCTCATTATGCAGAAAAATTGGGCGAGTTGGTTACTCAAATAGACGATAAAGTATCGCAAGTAGTACAGCAAATAGTTTCTGCAGGAAAAATTCCAATTTTAATTGGCGGTGGACATAATAATAGCTTCGGAAATATTAAAGGCACAAGTTATGCATTAAAGACCCCCATTCATTGTATTAACTTTGATGCACACACAGATTTTAGAGCATTAGAACATCGCCATAGCGGCAATGGATTTTCGTATGCTTTTGAAGAAGGATTTTTAGATAAATATTTCATTTTTGGACTTCATAGAAACTATACATCACAATCTGTTTTTAATGAAATAGATAAAAACAAAGCACGCATACAGTTTAATTTATTCGAAGACATTAAAGTAAAAAATAAAATAAGCTTTCTTAAAGCAATGCAACAGGCAGGAAATTTTTGCTTCGGAAAACAATTTGGGTTAGAGTTAGATATGGACGCTATTGAAGGAATGGGAAGCAGCGCTATCTCACCTAGTGGCTTTTCTGTAAATGAAGCTAGACAGTTTATTAATTATTTTTCAACCAATGAAAATTGCGCTTATATACATATTTGCGAAGGGAGTACTTCAGCAGAAGTATTTTCTCCTCAAGTAGCTAAAACAATAGCGTATTTAATAACAGATGTAATCGCCACATGAGTATTACTATTGTTTCATACCATTCAAAATATAAACAAGCATTCTACGACCTTAATGTAGAATGGTTAGAAACTTTTTTTTATGTTGAAGATTTTGACAGAGAGGTTTTAAGCAATCCAGATCAATACATCGTCAATCCCGGAGGGCATATCTTCTTTGCTTTAGAAAATGATTTAGTTCTCGGCACAGTTGCTTTAATGAAAGCAAGTGAAGGTTCTTTCGAATTAACAAAAATGGCTGTTTTACCTAACCAAAGAGGTAAAAAGATAGGACAACAATTGCTTCAACATTGTATCAGTTTTGCACAACAAAATGGTTTTAAAAAGCTTTTCTTGTATTCTAACACAAAATTAGAAAACGCTATTTATTTATATAGAAAATATGGGTTTATAGAAATTCCTGTAGAGACCAATAGTCCTTATAAAAGAAGTAATATAAAAATGGATTTCCCGCTTTCGCAAAGCAAATCTTCATAATTAATTTATTCATAATAAAATAGATTAAAAGCAATTGCTACACTGTACTTAAAAAATACTAAATTAGAGTTTAATTAAAAGGTAGTTACATTTTGTTTCGCCTGATTCCTTACAGTATATCCTCGCACTCAAATCTGTAACTTACTCCTTGTAAATAGGTTCGTGTAAATTAAAGTAAATCCCCAAGCAACCTTTTTACAAAATCTTACGTCAATATATATAACCGTAATTCTTGTACAATGAAAAAAGTATTTTACATTTTAAGCATCATCAATGCACTGACTTTATGTTTTTATTTATATTCTTTTTCTTCTAAAAGTGAAGATAATTACGAATTAAATTTTTCAGACAAAATTCTTAAAGTCAGAGGAATAGTAATAGTTGACTCCCTTGGTATTGAAAGAGTTATTGTAGGTTCTCACTTGCCAGAGCCCAATTTTTCTACTGGAAATAGAATTGCTGCTAGAGGAAAAACAGGATCGGTATCTGGTGTAATGCTATATGATGCTGAAGGTCAAGAAAGAGGAGGTTATGTAACAGACGATTATTATGGAAATGCCTTTCTTACTTTAGACTCTAAAACAGCCCAACATTTTTTATTAATAGCAGAACCACAAGGAAGTACAGCACTTCAGTTATGGAGTAGAAATGGCAAAAATAAAGTAAGTATATCTACAGATGACGATGGAGCTAGCATTGAGTTAAAAAAGAATGAAAATTCAGTAAAACTTTATAGTGATGAGAACTAGTCTAATTATATTTTTAATACTCTTTAATGTCAAAACTTGGGCTCAAGAAAATGACATTTTTATAGATAAGTTTACCAGTATAAATTCAGTTTCGTATACAGATGTTATTTTTATTGGTACTAAAGACACCGTTTTAGTAGCTACGTTTAGCGGTAGAATTTCAAAAATTATAAATGGAAAAAATAAAGAGAATGTAATTGCCCAGATTGATGATGAAATTTATGCTTTAGCATATAATAAAAATAAAAAAGAAATTATTGCTGCGACACTAGAAAACGGAATTATAATTATTAATGAACGAACAGGTGAAATTGTAAAAAAAATCCCATTAAACTCTTCTTGGGCTATTGCAATTGTTAGTTCAGAAACCAACAAATATATAGCTACTCAAGACCAGAAAGGAAATCGATATATATTTGATATTCAAAATGATTATACCAATATAAATGATGGTTTTATTCCTTCGGGAAGAGTTGTTGCCATTAATCAAAATAATATTGCAACCATAGTAACTTCCAAAAAAGTTGCTCTCTGGGACTTATTAAAAAAGCAAATAGTAAAAGAATGGGACATTGAATTAAAGAGGTACGAAGATATGGATAGCAATGGCGATTTCTTATCTATAAATTTTAATGAATGTTTAAAATATGATGCAAATAGCAAAGCGATTGAATTTAAAATTAAACATCCCAATTGGCTTTTACCCAATCCCGAAAATTTAACTGAAACTTTTGAAATTCCATTACAAATGCAATTGAATGCAGCTAGATTTGCCAAAAATTATATATATACAGCAGGTATAGATCGGTCAGTTAGAGTATGGAATAAAAACACAGGTGAATATATTACCACGTTAATTGGGCATAAGGGAAGTATTAGCAAAATGAAGGTTTCAGATGATGAAACTCAAGTAGTTTCGATAGATTTAAAAGGGGTAATAAAATTTTGGGAAGTGGAATAAAATATTCACTCTTTTTCATTAATAAATCGTGAATATTAAAATTTATATTAAATCTAAAAAACTATCATAAAGTACTGTGAAACAGGATTATCATTTTTCTTAAATATTGTAATTTTAATAAAAACAATAATCATGAAAAAAATTGCACTACTATTCCTCTTCTCCATTGTATTAATTTCTTGTAAAAATGATAAAAAGGTAGAAGAAAGCGATACTGCTATAATTGTAGACACTTCTATTGAAGACGAATCACTTCAAGATGAAAAATTTAATATTACTCCTATTTCTCACGCCACAATGGTATTACAATGGGATAGTAAAATTATATATGTAGATCCTGTAGGAGGTGCTGAAGCATTTGGTGGTCAGCCCCAGCCAGATTTAATTTTAATAACAGACATTCATGGCGATCATTATAATGAAGAAACACTTGTTGCAGTAGTTAACGAAAGTACTAGTATTATTACGCCTCAAGCTGTGGCGGATAAAATACCAAATGACCTAAAAGCACAAACTACAGTGATTAATAATGGTGAATCTAAAAATAAATTAGATTTTACTATTGAAGCAATCCCTATGTATAATTTACCAGAAACGGCAGATAGTAGACACCCTAAAGGCAGAGGTAATGGTTATGTAATTGAAAAAGAAGGGATGCGCATTTATATTTCTGGAGACACAGAAGATATCCCAGAAATGAGAAATTTAAAAAATATAGATATTGCATTTGTTTGTATGAATTTACCCTACACAATGACAGTAGAAAGCGCAGCAGATGCTGTGCTAGCTTTTAAACCAAATACTATATATCCTTTTCATTATAGAGGTACAGATGGTTTAAGTGATGTTGAAAAATTTAAAAGTTTAGTGGAAGCGGGAAATGAAGATATTAAAGTAACTTTATTAGACTGGTATCCAAAAAAATAATACAAAGTAAGTCTTCTCAAAAAAGCCTTTCAGTTTGAAAGGCTTTTTTTTATTTCTATAATCCACCTTTAAGAAACAGGTTATCGATTGAGAACAACCTTTAAAGAAAACGGTGTTTTAATTGTATTGATAATTTAAAATATTTGAACAAACAAATAACAATTTAAATTATGAAAGCAAAACTACTAACAATTACATTATTGGTAACCTGTACCTTATTTGGACAATTACGTGAAGTTGCCTTTACAGAAAAAATTGTGGAAGCCTCTCTTATTATTGAAGGAGAAATACTTTCAAAAAATTCTTTTTATGCAGATAATTCAGAGAATATCTATACTTTTTTTGAAGTAAATGTATTTAAAGTTATAAAGGGAGACGCTAGTAATATTAGCAATGAAAATAGAATATATATACTCCTTCCTGGAGGTGATATTGGAACAGAGTCATTACACGTGGAACCAAATTTAAATTTGGATATTAATGAAGTAGGGACAATTCTATTAAAAAACAATACAGTGCCTGCAACTTCCATTGGGCTACCTGCAGTATTTATGTATGAGCCTACACAAAGCGCACAGTCAAAATACAATTACAATTGTGAAAATGGAGAAGTAAATGGGGTTTTTCAAAACTTTGGTAGTATTTCAGGTTTTTACGACGAATTGATTAATGCGTCTGGGCAAGACATAATTAATATTCAGCCATATACTGCATGTGCATCTCCTAGCCCACAACCATTTAGTGCGATAGCAATTTCAGGATTTTCCCCTGCAAGTGTACCAGCTGGAGCAAAAGAAATTCTAACTATTAATGGATCAGGATTTGGTGCTACGCAAGGAGGAAGTAAAGTTTGGTTCAGAAAAAACAGTAATCCATCACAATTTGAAACTAGAAGTGCTTTACCTATTTTAAGCTGGAGCGATACACAAATAGAACTTTACGTTCCAGATTATGCTGGGAGTGGACAGATTGGAGTTTCAGCAGGTTTTACAGCTCCTGTTACATATTCAACAACGGGTCTTATAGTACCTTATACTGAAACCAATATACAATACCAACAAACACAACATGTAGATGACCAATCTGGCGGTTATATATGGACGATGAATTCTACTTTTTCAAGCAACACAAATGCTGCAGCTGCTTTTAATAGAGCTCGCGAAAATTGGATTTGCGAAACAAGAATGAATTGGTATATAAGTTCTTCAACAACAGCTATAAATGCAACCTCATTTGATGGAATAAATATTATACGTTTTGACAGTGGCTTACCCTCTGGTGTATTAGGTATTTGTTATAGTTATTATTCAAGTTGCGGTGGCGATTATTATATTACAGAATTAGATCTTGCATTTAATTCGAATATAAATTGGAACTATTCCGAAAATGCTCCTGCTACAAATGAATATGATTTTGAAACAGTAGCATTACATGAGTTAGGTCATGGAAGACAATTAGGACATATAATTAATGCTTCAAAAACAATGAACTATTCTTTGGGAGCAGGTATTCAAAAAAGAGTAATATCTAATGATGAAAAAATAGGCGGATTAGATATTAACGAAAGAAGTACAAACTTTAATTTGTCAATCTGTGGTAAAACTTCTATGGTTGGTATTATTTGTTTTCCACTAGGTATGGATGAAAACAATTTAGCTTTAATTACAATGTATCCTAATCCTGCAAACAATTATATTACAATAGACACTAACCTTCCCTCATCATATACTATTTATGATATGCAAGGAAGAGTTATTACTTTGGATATAAATCTGCATTTAGGTGAAAATTTAATCGATATATCTACATTAAAATCTGGAATATACTTTGTAAATATTTCTTCAGAAGGAAACTCATTTACAAAAAAGCTCATCAAAAAATAGCAACTCAATATTAATTCAATTTTAATAAAGCACTCAATCTGGGTGCTTTGTTGTTTAAAGGAGATTAATAACAGTTCGTCAATTGAAAACTACCAATCATAAAATGGCTCTTACTATTTAAAATATGAGATTCTATTTTAGACTTAAAATCCACTAATATGAAATATCTGTACTTTTTTATCACTACTACACTACTAAGTTTTTTTGTAACAACTGTTAATGCTCAACAAATTACCATACAAAATGTAACGGGTGAAGCAATAATTACAAAATCTACTGTTTTAGTACCATCAGTGCCTACTGGCGAGCCATTCAATTATAAAATTACTTTTCAAAATTTAAATCAGGCAAACATACTTTCTATTACCGATGCGCTTCCTGCAGGATTATGTTATACTGCAAGTGATATAACTGCAGATCCTTCATTTTTAGACTTTAACGGAAATGTTGTCCCCAACCCTAATAGTATTCCAGGATTAATAGATACTTCGGGTTTACCTACAGTTGCTTTTAATATTCCAACAAATATCCAAAGGGGTTCTTTTACAATAACAGTTCGATTTTGTGCTGGTGTTACGCCAGATGGTTTTTCGGTAACTAACAATATTTGTGCAGAATATGGCAATGGAACTGGGAACGAAAATTTTTGTTCAACTACAGGAATTACCTCTACATCATCTGCTGTTAATCCTTGGGGAGAAATTACTAAAGAGCCTTTATTTCCAGCCATTGCAGATGTCAGTGGAGATTTTTATATTCCAACTTCTGGTGGTTCTTCAAATTATAAAATGAGAATTGAAAAAGATGCCCAATATGAAGCTTCTGTTTTTGGGATGTTAAACCTTACAAATGCAACTATTTCTGAACTATTTCTGCCTTGTGCTTCCGTAACTTTAATAAGTGGTCCTGGTACTTTAAATCCTGCAACAAATACAATAACCCTAACGAATGATTTACAAGGAAGCGTTCCTTTTGAATTTGCAGAATTTATAGTAAATGTAGATTATACAGGTTGTGGTACTTTTAGTGATGGACAAGTAGTTTCTAATACTGTAGAATTAAATGGAACTCCTGTTGGGGAAACTCCAATTACAAATATAAGTTCAGATACTGCAAATGTAATTGCGGTTACTAATTTACCACCTCCTAATAATTCTTCATCAATAGCAAAATCTGTTGAAGCTTTTAATCCAGTACCTGGATGCCTTGGCAGATATACAATTTTCTTTAGTAATGATGATAACAGACCTATTTCTTTTTCTGAAATTACAGATCTTCTTCCCAATGCCATTATTCCACAAAATATATCTATTACGGGAATCATTAATTCTGCTTCAATCACAGATAGTTTCGATTTAATTGTAAATAGTGGAAGTCCAACTATTGTTTCTATGGGAACAGGATTTTCTGGAAATCCATGGGCATCGAGTAATAACTCGTTTTCTTTAACAGCTCATACAGATACAAAATTATTTCCAGGTGATTCTATATTAATTACAATTGATTTTATAATTGACCCAAATCCTATTGGAGCTATTATAACAAATTGTACAGATTACGAAGGAGCAATAATTGATCCTCCTAATAATATTAATTTGCAAATTAATAATAACAGCTGTGCATCATTTACTATTGAAGCTCCCGAAGTAAAACTATGTGCTACAAAAGGAGTAAGAAAAGCAAACACAGGTAATGCTTTTACAACAAATATTACCAATGTCGTTCCCACAGATGAGTTAGAGTTTCAATTATGTGTGCAAAATAATGGTAGTGTAGATTATACAGGCCAGTTAGTTGATGTTCTAGATGCTAAATATGAATTTATTTCTATTGTTTCAAATAACTTTCCGCCTGGAACTACATTTACTCAAAACGGGCAAACATTAACTTGGAGTTCGATAGATTTATTTCAAAACTGCAATAGTTTTAGTGGCATTTATGGATGTTTAAATCCTTCAAATCAATCATTTTGTGCGATAATTAAAGTACGAGTAAAACCACTTACTCCTCCAGGGAATATAGACAACAATGCAACTTTATCTGGAAGTAACGCTCCTCCAATTACTACAGAGTTTGCTAAAGTTAATGTTATACAATCTTCAGTATTAAAATTAGAACAAGAAATTGCTACAAACCTTTCAAATTACTCGCAAACAATACAATTAAATCCATTATGTGACACTGATGTTTACCATAAAATAACCATTACAAATCTTGGTAATATTCCAGTTAACCAGCACCAAATTATAAATGAATTTCCGCATATTAATGATACTTATTACCCAACTACATTACCACGTAATAGTAGTTTCTCCTATGGAAGTATAGAAGATTATAACTCACCAGATTATACAGTTTCGTATTTAAATACGATTCCTTCTACAACTACAACACCACCAAATTTTGATTGTACCACGGTCCCTCCAGGTAACCCCACTCCTACACCTGCATCAATAACTATGGTGTTTGATAGTCAAAATTTACTTGTTCCTGGAGATAGTAATACTATAATAGTAGAAACAACTATAAACAATCCTTATGTATTAAGTACCGGTGACCTTGCAGTTAACAGCGCATACTTTGTAGATTGTGGTGCCAGTAATGGAAATATTATTGTACCTACAAATAGAGTAACCGTTTCTATAGAAAATCCAATAGACACTTGTACTCCATTAGTACTTGATCCTTATGCTAATGCACTACCAGATATAATAAATACAACTGTACAACAAGAACTAACTTCTGGTGGTTTTGGAATGAGAGATAAAGAATATGGAGATATTGATAATGATTATGATATTGATGTTATCTATACTAAAAATAATTACGAATTACACGTACTCGAAAATACAGCTGGTCCGGGAGTATTACCAATTTACAACACTCCTGGCACTTCTTTAGGTATAATTAATTTAGGAATATCTTTTAGACTTATAGATTGGAATAATGATAATTGGAATGATTTGGTTGTTTACAACTCCGATCCTAGCCAAACGAATTTACAAATATCACTTTATTTAAATAATGGTAACGGTACTTTCCCTGCTAATGCATCAGCAGTATTATTACAAGCCGATGTTGATTTTCCTATTTCTGAAATTTTAATAGACTTAGGAGACTTAAATGGAGATTCGTTACCAGATTTAATAATGAGTGGTCAAGGAGGTGTCTTTGGAACAGCGTATTTTGAAAATACAGGTGGAACTTCTCCTTATTTTATTTTAGCTGCGCCTCAATCCTACATACCCGGAGGAAATGTTATTAATAATATTTTTATTGATGAAGTTTTTGATAGCCTACCTTGTCCAGAAATATTTGATGCAGATTGTGATGGCGATAATGATATTTTTATTTCAGATCCATTATATGGTGCTCCTAATTTTGGAGGAGGTAGAATGTATTTTCACGAAAATAATGGTACTCCAACATCAGGAACTATTCCAGATATTAATACAACAGGAATTACGGGGCAATATGGTTTTGTCGAAATTTTAAACAACGATTTAAGATGCGACTGGGTAATTATGCGTTTTGTAGATTATTTAAATAATGGGTGTCCCGTTGCAATATCTTATAATCCCTGTAATGATGAGTTTTTCTATTATGATAGAGAATGCTATACCTGTGACACAGTTTTATCTGTAACAGATTTTGAAGACGGATTAAGAGAGGAGGATATTATTTTATACCCTAACCCTTCAAATAATTTTATAAAGATTGAAAGCATACAGAATAAGCAACTAGATCGTATTGAAATATATGGAGTTTCAGGTGTCTTAATACAATCTGTTACTAATACCAACAATCCAATAAACGTTAGTCAATTGAGTACCGGGGTTTACTTTGTAAAAGTATTTTATCAAGGAAGTTTTATTACTAAAAAGTTTATTAAACGTTAACATTTTATACTAACCAAAAGTAAACGCCTATTTGTTTTAAAAAATAGGTGTTTTTACCTACTACCAATACTGGATTGAAATCTACCAATAATGGATTCTCTATTCATAAAAATTTCATTTAACCTCATATTTGATATATAAACTCGCAACATCATGAGAAATAGTATATTTATTTTATTTGCTTTATTAACTTTAGTTTGTAATGCTCAAACATTTGTTCCAGATGATAATTTTGAACAAGCACTTATAGATTTAGGATATGACGTTGGTCCTTTAGATGATTTTGTTCCTACCAACAACATTAATACTGTATCTATATTAAATGTTTCTTTTAAAAACATTTCAGATTTAACAGGTATTGAAGACTTTACAGCTCTTGAAAATCTTAACTGTAGAAATAATAATCTTACAAGTCTTGATTTAAGTTTTAATTTAAACTTACAATTTTTAAATGCAACAGATAATACTATTAATTTAATAGATCTTACAGGATTAAATCTTCTTGAAGAAATTATAATATTCAACAATAACATTACAACATTAGATTTAAGTACAAACACCAATTTAATAAAGCTGAATGCAGGATTTAATCCCTACACTGTTTTAGATTTTAGCAATAATCCAAATATAGAATGGATTGGAAGTCCTTTTGGAAGTTTAACTACTGTAAATCTTACTGGAATTACCTCCTTAAAAGAAGTGTATGTTAATGACAACCAAATAACATCTCTGGATGTAAGTAATAATTCTAATCTTACTAATCTAGACGCTTTTAATAATAGCATAACCACCATAAACTTATTAAACGCTTCTGCATTACTTTTTGCAAATATTTATAATAATCAAATAACAAATCTTGATGTAAGTACTAATATAAATTTATTAGGCTTAGGTTGTCATACTAACCAGTTATCAAGCTTAGATATAAGTAACAATGCATCCCTATTAAATTTAGGAGCTTCTACTAATAATTTAACTAGTTTACAAACAAATGGCGCTACCGATTTAAACATATTGTATTGTGATAATAACCTATTAACAAACCTTGATGTGAGTGATAATGCAAATCTTACAAACTTAGTAGCATATAATAATAATTTATTAACAGTTACATTAGCAGGTGCTTCAAGTCTAGATTTTGTTTTTCTGAATGACAACCAACTAACATCTGTAGATATATCTAATAATCCTGCTGTAACTATAATTAATGTAAGTGATAACAACCTAACAAGTTTGAATGTAAAAAACGGTCAAAATACAGCGATAACCAACTCTAATTTTAAAGCTTTAAATAATATTGGATTAACCTGTATAAATGTTGATGATGAAGTTTATAGCAATGCCACTTGGACCAATATAGACCCACAAACTGTTTTTAGTGAAGATTGTAACTTATTGGCTACGCAAGAATTTTCAGAAAAAACAATCACAATATATCCTAATCCGGTAATAGATAAAATTTACATTTCTGAAGCAAATCAAACCGTTAATTCTTATAGAATATTTGATATACAAGGAAGAGAAATTAACTCTAAAACTTCTTCAGAAACAATAGAATATATAAACGTTGACAACCTTAAAAAAGGGATTTATCTATTGTTATTAAAAGATAAAAACAGTGAAACCTTTTTGAAAAAAATAATAAAAAAGTAATATATGAATTATCTAAAATTGATTTTATTAATAATTAGTATGCCCATATTAATTACATCTTGCGGCAGTGATGATGAAGCACCAACTAGAGCTTCAGAAAAGATTGAAGTTACATTAAACGGAAATACACCTCTGTTAGATTTTTCTAATACTATAATAGCATCAGACAATCCTTTACCTGCTACAAGTGGTTTTACCAATATATTTATAATAACTTCTAATAATGGAAGTAGTGGTAATTTCAAGTTTTCGTTTCCTCCTACTAATATTTCTCCTTTTACAATTACAACGCCAGGAAGTGAAACCTTAAATGGACCTATATCTGCTAGGTTGCAAATTGATGGATTAAATTTTGACGATACTGCTGCAAATAATCTCACTATTGATTATTTAGCATTTGGACCAAACCTTAATGATAACTTAAAAATTAATATAAACGGTACGTACTATTTAACAGGATCTCCAACAATTTCCCATACAATTTCAGTTACAATAGATATTAATAGAGATTAATTTAAGACCAGATTGTAAATAGTGAATTGAGGAGTTTTCTACTTAGCAGTCTGGTTTTTTTATAAACTTAGATATCAACTAAATTCTAACTATATTTATTTGTGGTTAAATACACATCAATATTTATATTCTTTCTCTATACCGTTTGTTTACAAGCTCAAGAACCTATTCGCTATACTACCAAAGACGGTTTACCCAGTAATAACATTTATGATATACAGCAAAATGTAGATGGTTTTATGTGGTTTGCAACAAATAGAGGGGTTGTAAAATATGACGGAGTTACCTTTAAAACTTTTACGCTAAAAGATGGATTACCTAATAATGACACGTGGAGTTTAGAGTCAGATTTAGAAGGAAGAGTATGGTTTTTTTCAAAAAGTAATTATCAAGGATTTATAAAAAATGATAGTGTTCATAAAATCATTATCCCAGATAGTATTGTAGTAAGCCCTGCTGTAATTATTAAAGAAAAAGAAAGAATTTATTTTTATGCTGGAAATGGAATTTATCTTTTAACTCCAGATAAAATAAAAAATGTTGCTCCACCTCAATATAGTTCCATATATAATAAGTTAACTGATAAATTTAATCTTAATAATTTTTCAGATGCTCATCTAGCTTTACCTAATGAAAAAGGATATGTAATTATAAAAAATAATAATCTACTATTTATTGATAATGATTTTAAACTCCTTAAAAGAGTTGAAACAACTACTCCTACTTATAACATAAATAAATCTAGTTACAAAAAAATTGGTGTTACTTATAATGATATCATTTTTTATGTTACTCATGATGGTTTCATATTTATAAACTCAAAAACATATAAAACTAAATATTATTCATTTAATAATTTAAAAAGTGATAGAACAATAGAAGGTGTTCGGGTTCAAAGTTTAGAAAATGAAATCCAAATTAATTTTGAGGATCATCTTTTACGGTTTAATTATAATTTAGATTTAATTGAAGATCCTATTATAATTAAGGATTTACCAAATACTAACATTTTTAAGGATAGAGATGGCAACCTATGGTTAATAGATTTAGGACAAGGAATTACTTTTATCCCTAATTCACAATTAGCGGCCAACTATTATTTATCTGGCAAAAAAGTTCAGAAAATAAATACATTAAACAACACACTTTATGCTGGTGTAAAAAGTGATGGGTTTTATACTTTTAATAATGATGACAACAATTTTAAAAAAGTAGACTTCTTAAAATTAACAACAAATAATTATAAAATTGAAGAAGATACAATTAACGATTTGGGTTTTTTGGTATCAGATGGTAGTTTGTATATTTTAAAAAATAATGAGTTTACATTACCTAATTTTAAAATAATTTTAAATAATAAAATAGATTATAGCAATCAAAAGGACGTTTGCTTTTTTAACGATTATCTTTATTCTGTTTCTTCTGGTTATTTTTCTAAAATTGATTTAAAAAAAAATATTGGCGAACATATTTTAAATAAAATTGGTTTATTAAAAGTTACTTCTTTTAAGGATACATTATTTGTTGGAGGTAGTGATGGATTATATATATTATCTAATAATAATTTAATAAAACCCAACTTTAATAATGAAGTTGCAAATACTTCAATCATTTCATTTTTAAGTAGTGATTCACACCTATTTGTAGGTACAGATGGGAGAGGTGTATTTACATATTCTAATGGTAAAATTCAGCATATTACCAGCACAGAAGACCTTAGTGTTCAAACCATAATAAAAAAAAATCATATTTTATGGCTAGCTACACAAGTAGGAATTAAAAAAGTTTTCCTCTTTGATAACGACATAAGCGCTTCTCCTATAGTAGATTCGTTTAATGAAGCAGATGGCTTACTTCAAGACAATACAAATGACATCTTTGTAAAAGACAGTTTGTTATATGCAGCAAGTGATAATGGAATTTCTAGAATAAATCTAAACAATGATATTTATAAAAAATATCCTAAAGTTGTTTTTAATCATCCCAATGATAGAATTACTTATCATTATGCAGAAAAAGACAATATATCTGTATCTTTTTCTGTCATAGATTATGTTAACCAGAAACACATTACTTATCAATATAGATTAACACCAAGTACTGGAGATGATGAGTGGATTTCTATTAAAACAAATACAGTAAACTTTTCTAACCTTCGTCCAAAAACATATTTATTACAAGTAAGAGCTACAAATCAACATAATGTACATTACGAAAACAACATTTTTATTGAAGTAATTCCAGCCTGGTGGCAAACCATTTGGGCTAAAGTTGTATATGTTTTATTACTTATAGGTGGCTTGTTAATACTCTTTAAAATAACCAAAAAAAGAATTAAGATTTCTGAAGAAAAAAAAGCAAATCACGATAAACGTGTTGCGGGATTAGAATTACAAGCACTTCGAAGCCAGATGAATCCTCATTTTGTCCACAACTCATTAAATGCAATACAATACTATATACAACGAAATGAAGTAGAATTATCTGAAAATTACTTGTCTAAATTCTCAAAATTAATCCGCCTCTTTTTTGAATATTCTCGGAAGCAAAATATTTCAATTAAAGATGAGGTAGCTTTACTAACCAATTATCTTGAAATAGAAAAACTCCGCTTTGAAGAAAAATTGGATTTTAATATTACAGTTGACGATAAAATAGATATTGAAGAACAAATTTTACCATGTATGATACTGCAACCTATTGTAGAAAATGCTGTAAATCATGGCCTATTTCACAAAAAAGAAAAAGGGATTGTCATTATAAAATTTATTTACATAAACCCTAGTTCATTTAAAGTTGTGATTGAAGATGATGGAATAGGAATAGATAAAGCCAAAGAAATTTACTCTAATTCTTCAAAAAATTACCAATCAAGATCAACTGCTGTTTTAAATGAAAGATTAGAACTTTTAAAACAAAGTAAAAATTGGAATATATCGTATTCCATTACAGATAAATCTAAAATTAATAATAGCACAGGTACTAAAGTGGAACTTGTATTTAATCAATTTTAACCAAATGAATTTTACAGCTGTACTTATTGATGATGAAAGAAAATCTTTAGAGATTTTACAAAACAAATTAGAAAGATTTTGTTCTAATGTTGTAATTGTGGGAAAAACACAAAACCCAGATGAAGGTATTGAACTAATTAAAAAACTGAAACCACAACTACTTTTTCTTGATGTAGCAATGCCCGAAATGAGTGGTTTTGACCTCTTGGCAAGTTTTACAAATCCAGTGTTCGAGATAATATTTGTTACCGCTTTCGATAATTATGCAATAGACGCTTTAAATCATTGTGCAATAGGATATTTAGTTAAACCAGTAGACAATCAAGATTTAATAGCAACCGTTTTAAAAGCAATTAAAAACATAGAATCTAAAACTGCTTTAGAGAAGAATAAACTACTAATTGAAAATCTTGGAGTTCAGACATTTCAAAAGAAAAAAATAGTAATTCCATCACAAGAAGGACTCGAATTTGTTACAATAGATACTATTATACATTGTGAAGGTACTGATGGATATACTAAAATATATTTTACAGATCGAAATCCTATGCTGAGTTCAAATAGTATTGGTCACTTTAATAAACTTCTGGAAAATCAAGAATTTTATTTGGTACACAAATCACACCTCATCAATCTAGATCATATTACAAAGTATCTTAATGAAGGATACGTTTTATTAAGTAAAAACCATAAAGTACCTGTTTCTAGAAATAGACGCAATAATTTTTTAACGATGTTAAAAGAGTAAAGCATTATTTAAACTTCTCAAACCAAGCTAACGTATGTGCTACTTTAGTAATTAAATTACTTGGTCGTGATGCAATACCGTGCGATGCATCTGGAATTTCTACTAATACGGTTTCAATTTTTCTAAGCTTTAAAGCATGGTATAACTGTTTAGCTTCACTTGGTGGAGTTCGTAAATCGTCCATTCCTACCATTACCATGGTGGGTGTTTCTACATTTCCTACCAATGAAATTGGTGAAAATTTCCAATAGTTTTCAAAATTTTCCCACGGCTGACCAGGATAACGAGAATTTGCATATCCATAATAGTTATCTGCTACCAGCGTTTTGCTAATCCAATTCATAACAGGTTTAGCAACTACTGCGGCTTTAAATCTATTATTTTTCCCAATAATCCAAGCTGTCATAATTCCACCAGCACTACCACCTGTTACATACAAACGTTGCTCATCTGCCACACCTCTATTAATTAGTACATCTACCCCATCCATAACATCATTATAATCTTCTCCGGGATAATTATTAAATAGCAAGTTACCAAACTCTTCTCCGTAACTTGTACTACCTCTGGGGTTTGGATAAAAAACCGCATATCCATTCGCTGCGTATAATTGAATTTCTGCTGAAAAATGGGGGCCGTAATTCAATATTGGACCTCCATGATTTTCAACCAATAATGACACTTTTGTTCCTTTTACATAATTTGGAGGATACGTTACCCAACCCTGTACATCGCGTCCATCTACAGAAGATTTGTACCAAACCTCTTCTACTTCACCCATATTTCTATACCCCAATAACTCTTCATTTAAGGAAGTAAGCACTTTTGCATTTTTACCACCTTTATCAATAATAGCTATATCTGCAGGTCTGTCTGGTCTTGAAATTGTATAAACTATTTTACCATTATCTGAAACACTAAAGCTACCACTTGCATAGGGTCTCCCTAGAGAGGTACCTCCTACGTTATTCGTTAATTCAGTAACTTTTCCATTAAGGTCTATGTATCCTATTTTAGTTAGTCCAAGATCGTTATACATAAAATACAATCCTTTGCTGTCACTTGCCCAAACAACATTATCTATATCTCTGTCTAGGGTATTTGAAATCGTCTTTTTTCCATTTCCATTAAGATCCATTAATTGTAATGTTTGAACTTGATACGCTTGTACTTTATCTTCAAAACCTGTATAAGCAATATATTTACCGTTTGGAGAGACTGTAGGAGAACTATCTGGACCTGGACGATTTGTTAGCGCAGTAATTACACCTGTCTGAATATTTACTGAATATACTTCGCTGTTTCTAAATTCATATTCCCAGTCTTCATTTCTATTTGCTGAAAAAAAGATGTCTTGATTGTTAGGAGCCCAAGAAAGACTGCCGCCATGATTAAAATTGTCTTTAGTTACTTGACGAGGAGACCCTCCTTCCGAAGGAATTACAAAAATATGAGTAAATCCGGGTTTAATATAACCCGCTCCATCTGCTTCATGCTTTAATCTATCTGTAATTCTAGGAGATTCTGCCCATTTTGCACCTTTAGGCTTTTCTGGTATTTTAGCAATTACAGGTGCTTTTGCGTTTACTTTCATAGTAAATGCAAGTGATTTTCCATCTGGTGACCATGTAATAGAAGAAGGTCCGTTTTCTAATTGAGTAAGTTTTGCTAAAGCTTTTGAGTTAATCCAATACACATATATCTCGCTACCTTCATCTGTACTGCTTACAAAAGCAATACGATCACCAGAGGGTGACCAACTTGCATTACTTTCATTTCCTTCATTAGCAGTTAATTTATGGTGAATTTTACCGTCACTACTTAAAAGCCATAAATTTCCTTTGCTCCCATCTTTCATTATATCAAACCCTGTACGACGATAGATAATAGTTTCACCATCTGGAGAAATTTGTGGATCTCCAGTATATTCTAACTGAAAAACATCCAAATAATCAAAATTGGTTTTTACCTGTGCTGAAAGAGCAATGGAGGAAAAAAAAACTACGAAAGTTGCAAAACGGAAAATGAAATTCATACAATTATTTTTTTTTGAATTTTAAAGATACAGGAATGAAATATTTATTTCAAAAAAGACATAAAAAAAACCGAAACTTTTAGGTTTCGGTTTATGATTATTAAATTTAAATTTTATCTAACAAGCTTTTTATATTTGATTCGTTTAGGCATTAAATCTCCACCTAAACGTTGTTTCTTATTTTCTTCATATTCACTAAATCCACCTTCAAAGAAATATACTTGACTGTCACCTTCAAAAGCTAATATGTGGGTACATATACGGTCTAAAAACCAACGGTCGTGACTAATTACTACTGCACAACCTGCAAAATTCTCTAACCCTTCTTCCAAAGCTCTTAATGTGTTTACATCCAAGTCGTTTGTTGGCTCATCAAGAAGTAAAACGTTTCCTTCTTCTTTAAGTGTCATAGCAAGGTGTAAACGATTTCTCTCTCCACCAGATAGCATTGAAACCTTTTTATTTTGTTCACTACCACTAAAGTTAAATCTACTTAAATAAGCACGAGAGTTTACTTGTTTTCCTCCCATCATTATCAATTCTTGCTCATCACTAAAGTTTTGCCAAATTGATTTTGAGGGATCTATATTTGAATGTGCTTGATCCACATAAGCTATTTTTGCAGTATCACCTACTACAAATTCACCTTTGTCTGGTGTTTCTTCTCCCATAATCATTCTAAAAATGGTGGTTTTACCAGCACCGTTAGGACCAATAACTCCTACTATACCAGCTTGTGGTAATTTAAAGTTTAGATTTTCGTAAAGAAGTTTGTCTCCGTAGGCTTTGCTTACCCCAACAGACTCGATAACATTAGTACCCAAACGTGGACCATTAGGGATATAAATTTCTAAGTTTTCATCTAGTTGTTTCTGGTCTTGACTTAATAATTTATCATAATTATTTAAACGAGCCTTTTGTTTGGTTTGACGACCTTTTGCACCCTGACGTACCCATTCTAATTCTCGCTCTAATGTTTTTTGACGTTTTGATGCTGTTTTACTTTCTTGCGCTAAACGCTTTGATTTTTGGTCTAACCAAGAAGAATAATTTCCTTTCCAAGGAATCCCTTCCCCTCTATCCAGTTCTAATATCCAACCTGCTACATTATCAAGAAAATATCTATCGTGAGTTACTGCTATAACGGTTCCTTTATATTGTGCAAGGTGATGCTCTAACCAATGTACACTTTCTGCATCTAAGTGGTTAGTAGGCTCATCTAATAAAAGTACATCTGGCTCTTGTAATAATAAACGACATAATGCAACTCTACGACGTTCTCCACCAGAAAGTACTCCAATTTTTTTGTCAGATTCTGGAGTACGAAGCGCATCCATTGCAATTTCCAGTTTAGTATCTAGTTCCCAAGCATCACTAGCATCAATTTTATCTTGTAATACTGCTTGTCTGTCCATTAACTTCTGCATTTTATCTGCATCACTATAGACTTCTTCTAGACCAAACATATCATTAATTTTGTTGTATTCATCAAGTATTGCTACTGTTTCTGCAGCCCCTTCTTTTACAACTTCTAATACAGTTTTGTTTTCGTCAAGTTGCGGTTCTTGTTCAAGATATCCAACAGAGTATCCAGGAGCAAAAACAACATCACCTTGATAGTTTTTATCTACGCCTGCAATAATTTTAAGCAAAGTAGATTTACCACTACCGTTAAGACCTAAAATTCCAATTTTAGCACCATAGAAAAAACTTAAATATATATTTTTTAGAACTGGTGTTTGTGCATTTTGAAATGATTTGGTAACACCAGACATTGAAAAGATTACCTTCTTATCGTCAGCCATTTTTCAGAAAATTTTAATAATTATTATATAATTTAAACACGCCCCTTTAAAGCGTTAAAAACCCAAGCAATGGCAAAGAAGCCAATGCCTACTGAGGCAAATCCCCAACCAGCAACATCATCGTATCTAAAAGCTCCCATTGCAATTAAAGCAACTCCCACAATAATCATAATAAATGTTGCCCAGCCTAATACTGTATTTTTATTCATCATCTTTTAAAATTTTTTTAGCATCTTTAAATTACGCCAGCACTGTTTATACTATACCAACATTAGTATGATTAATGCAGGCAAACGCAAATATCGGTAATTAAAAATAGTTTTTCCATAACAAAATGTCAATGTTTTGGCTTTTCTTAGAAAAAATATATACTATATAATAAATTATATTTTTTGGAAGTAATGGATATGAATTGCGGGCATTTCGTATTTTAGCGCAAAGTTACTTTTCTATGGATTTAAGCTTCAATAAAAACGAAGATCACAATAAACTACTTGTTTCAGATTTACGCAACAGACTTGCCAAGGTAAAATTGGGTGGCGGGGAAAAACGCATTGAAAAACATCACGCCAAAGGTAAAATGACAGCTAGAGAGCGTATTAGATACCTTCTGGACGAAAAAAAACCTAGTATTGAAATTGGTGCTTTTGCAGGCGATGGCATGTACGAAGAACACGGCGGAGCCCCTAGTGGAGGTGTCGTTGTAAAAATGGGATATGTTAAAGGAAAACAGTGTATTGTTGTTGCAAATGATGCTACTGTAAAAGCTGGGGCTTGGTTTCCTATAACAGCAAAGAAAAATTTACGTGCTCAAGAAATATCAATAGAAAATAAATTACCTATCATTTATTTAGTAGATAGTGCTGGGGTATATCTGCCTATGCAGGATGAAATTTTTCCAGACAAGGAACATTTTGGAAGAATTTTCAGAAATAATGCTGTAATGAGCAGTATGGGAATTACACAAATATCTGCCGTTATGGGGAGTTGTGTAGCTGGTGGAGCATACTTGCCAATTATGAGCGATGAAGCACTAATTGTAGATAAAACTGGAAGTATATTTCTTGCTGGTAGTTATTTGGTAAAAGCAGCTATTGGTGAATCTATAGACAATGAAACTTTAGGTGGCGCAACTACACATTGCGAAATTAGTGGTGTTACAGACTATAAATCTAAAGACGATATAGATGCTCTGGACACAATTAAGAATATTATGTCCAAGATTGGAGATTATGAAAAAGCAGGGTTTAACCGCGAAAAAGCTGAAAAGCCTGCCGAAGAACCTAAAGAAATTTTTGGTTTACTTCCAAAATCTCGTGCAGAACAATACGATATGCTTGAAATTATTAAGCGATTAGTTGATAATAGCGACTTTGAAGAATATAAAAAAGGATACGGACAAACCATATTAACAGGATATGCTAGAATAGATGGCTGGGCAGTTGGTATTGTTGCTAATCAGCGTAAATTGGTTAAAACCAAAAACGGAGAAATGCAGTTTGGTGGTGTAATCTATAGTGATAGCGCAGATAAAGCAACTCGTTTTATAGCCAATTGTAACCAGAAAAAAATTCCTTTGGTTTTTTTACAAGATGTTACTGGGTTTATGGTAGGAAGTAAAAGTGAACATGGCGGAATTATAAAAGATGGTGCTAAAATGGTAAATGCTGTGAGTAACAGTGTAGTGCCAAAATTCACTATAGTAATAGGAAACTCTTATGGGGCTGGAAACTACGCAATGTGCGGAAAAGCATACGATCCTAGATTAATTGCTGCTTGGCCAAGTGCAGAGTTGGCAGTAATGAGCGGAAATAGTGCTGCTAAAGTTTTATTACAAATAGAAACTGCTTCTCTTAAAAAGAAGGGTGAAAAAATCACTCCAGAAGTAGAAAAAGAATTATTTGATAGAATTAAAGCAAGATACGATAGACAAATATCTCCTTATTATGCTGCTTCAAGAATTTGGACGGATGCAGTAATAGATCCAATGGATACAAGAACTTGGATTTCTATGGGGATTGAAGCTGCAAACCACGCTCCTATTGAAAAGAAATTTAATCTAGGAGTAATCCAGGTTTAGTTTTACAGATTTGGAAATGAACAAATTAAAAAAAGTAAAAATGAGTGACTTTCCGAATAAAAACAAACAACCATTCTACATTATATTGTTGCTTATACTAGCGGGAGAAGCAGCTTTTATTCTACCATTTGTTTTAGCAAGAGTTTTTAGACCAACAGTGTTGGATGTTTTTAACCTTACTAATTTAGAATTAGGAACATGCTTTTCGGTATATGGAATTGTAGCTTTTATTTCATATCTGTTAGGTGGGAGCCTCGCAGATAAATTTCAACCAAAAAATTTAATGGCAGTTGCCCTTATTTTAACCTCATTAGGCGGTTTGGTTATGGCTACATACCCATCTTATGGTACGCTTAAAGTTCTATATGGATATTGGGGATTTACAACAATCTTTTTATTTTGGGCCGCTATGATAAAAGCCGCAAGAGTATGGGGTGGAACTAACAAGCAAGGAATAGCTTTTGGATTTTTAGATGGTGGTCGAGGTTTAGTTGCTGCAGGATTTGGATCTATTGGTGTACTTATTTTTTCTTTTTTTATAACTTCAGAAATTAACACTGCAAATCTTGTAGAGCGTAAAGAAGCATTTAGATGTGTAGTTTTAATATCCTCTGCAATAATTGCAAGTATTGGTGTACTTATTTTCTTTTTTCTGAAATTAAAAAACACAGACGAGAAGCCCATACCTATTGTTTCTCGTAGTCTTCTACTTTTAAATTATAAAACTGCCATTAAAATACCTGCTGTTTGGTTACTTATGGTTATTATTTTATGCGCTTATGTAGGTTATAAAATTACAGATGTTTTTTCTCTGTATGCAAAAGAAGTGATGCTATACGATGAAATAAAAGCTGCAGAGGTTGGCACATTTATGCTTTATATTAGACCAATTATTGGAGTTTCTATTGGTTTACTTGCAGATCGAACCAAAACATCCATAATGATGATTCTTAGTTTTATAGTTATGCTAATTGGTGCATTATTATTTGCGTCGGGGCATATTGAAAGTAATCAAGGTATTTTGTTTTTTCTCTCACTTATTATAACAGCAACTGGAGTATATGCATTTAGAACACTTTACTTTGCAGCTATGGAAGAAGGAGCAATTCCTTTGGCAGTTACTGGAACAGCTGTTGGTTTAATCTCATTAGTGGGATACACCCCAGATATTTTTGCTGGACCTGCAATGGGATATCTACTAGATAATAATCCTGGAAAGTTAGGACATCAACATGTATTTATTATGTTATCTATATTTTCTTTGATTGGATTAATTGCTTCAATATGGTTTTACAGGATTGCAAAAACCCCTATAAGAAAAAAATATTAATTTTCATAGAACACTAAATTTGAGTATCTTAGAGGTGATTTAAACTTTAAATAGTAATCATGGGAACAATAAAGTCTTTAAACAAATGGGCTAATGCCCACACCTACTATCCCCTTGATCTTTTACGAATTGCCTTAGGAGTCTTTTTATTTATAAAAGGAATAAACTTTATGGCAAACGCAATTATGTTAATGGAACTCTTTGAGCCATTACAAAGCTTAGCTGGCGGAATGCTTGCGGTACACTATGTCGCTCCTGCTCATTTTATAGGAGGGTTACTTATCACTTTTGGATTATTAACCCGTTGGGCAATTATTGCTCAGCTCCCAATATTAATTGGCGCTGTACTCATTAACTTTTTAGGTGAAATGAATACTGGGAACTTAGTTTTATCAATTGGTATTTTACTAGTTTGTATTTTCTTTTTATTCTACGGTTCTGGAAAACACTCTGTAGATTATTATATGAAAATGCAGCAGTAGGCTAATCGCTAGTTTACTTCTATTTTAGCAAAGGTTTTACCATTTAAAGAAGTTTCTAATTTTAATAATTTAGTAACTTTCTTTTCAGTTGGTTTACCGTAATCTGAGTATACCGTAAATAATAAATATTGTGGTGTATTAGTATTATTTTCGGGTACATCTATTATATTAAAGTACCACGTTCCTTTATCTGCAGTAATAAAATTGAGCTGTTTTGAAGTTATTCCACTAGTAAGTTCTTCTCTTAGTTCAATATCATTTTCGGCTTCATTATGTGCCCAGAAAAGTAATTTTTTGTCTGGTTGAATTATATTTACTTTAAAACGAGCGTCGTATCCAGTCCAGTTCATTTCTATTCGCATATCGTAGGTTGCAGGTGTAAAGTACTTTTTAGGAACAGAAGCTGTATTCCAACTTTGATTTCTTTTACCTAATAATTTTTTAAATGCAATTACAGATTGTGAACGAATTGGAGAAAAATCTAATTTCTGATTAAGATTTCCATTTAATAATGCCGTAAACATATTTATTGCTTCATTATATTCTCCTGTATTTCCTTTAGCAATAGCAACATCTAGATAGTTTTGAGTTTCGGTAGGGCTTATTTCTAAAATCCTTTCGTAGACTGTCAATGCCTCCTTAAATTGTTTTCTTTCAGAATATATAAAAGCAAGAGCTCTTAGTGCATTTGTATCAAAATCAAATTGTTCTCTTACATTAGACAAAATTCTATCTGAAGTTTCAATTTCTCCAGATTGATAAAACAAGTTAGCGGTTTCAATAAAATACGAAGCATTATTTTTGTTTTGTTCTCTGTAAGAAATATAAGTCTCGTAATCTAAGTTTTTAGTATTATCTAACACCAAATCTCTAAATATGGAAGTAGTATTTGTAGGCACTACTTGCAGGTTTCCAGTAAACTCTTTTAAGGATGGAGGAACATATTTTTCGGTATTATTTGTGTCTCTAAATTGATGACTTCCAGTTTTTGTAGTAATTAAAATAACTCCGTTTCCACCTTCTTGTCCGTATCGATTTGTTGCTGCAAGACCTTTTAAAATTGTAATATCTTTTACATTTTGCGGATCTATAACATTATAATCTGCTATTTTATCTGAAACACTTCTAGGCAATTTAACGCCATCTAGAATAATCATAGGATAAATAGAGTACATCTCCTTAGACTGTATTCTTCCGCTTTCATCTACACCGGTTACCACAGGAAAGCTAAAAGCATGTCGAATTATCAAGCTACCCAGATTGTTATTATCTTTCATTTCTACTCCAGAAAACTTACCAGCAATTGCCTGCCCTATATCTGTTGCAGAAACATTTATATCATCTTCGGTTATAGTTTGTACTGCATACCCAACAGAGCTTTTATTACGATCACCAAAAGCTGTTTTAACATATTCTGTTTCATCTGCTTTGTCAGCGTTAATCACTACCTCATCTAACGTCTCTGACAAAGTAGGTAGTAAAACATTTATAATATTTGCTTCTCCAACCTTTACTTTAATTGTTTTTTTATTTATAAAGGAATACATTAATATTTCTCCTTTTGTTGCCGCAATTGTATAACTCCCTGTAACGTCTGTATAAGTTCCATTATTTCCCCCTTCTACTCTTATGTTAGCCCCGTCTAATGCTCCTTGTTCGTCTGTAACAACCCCGCTTATTTCATTAAAAGCAGTAGAGATATTATTTTCCTCTACTATCTCATTAACAATTTGTTCACCAGATTCAATTTTCTCCATAGCTAATGGAATTGAAATCTGATTTAAATCTACAAATTGTCCAAATGTGTGAAATGCTAAATTATGCAACCACTTACTGTTTTTGTCTTGTGAAGAATTTATAGCAATAACAGGTTTATTAAAAAATTGATATGCTGAAGCTGCGTAACCTTTTCCATCTGAAAAAAATAAAAACTTATCAGTATCCATTTTTGCAACTTCTGAAGGAATTATTGCAAATCCATCATAATATACCTCTGAAATTGCATTTTTAAGACCAACCGTATTTCCATTTAAGATTTTAAAACTCTTCGCCTCTTGCGCAGTTTTTGAAAAAACAATTAGAGAAACATCGGCATTCTTAATTTTTTTAAAATATGCATCAATAAATTCAAGTTCTTTCTTTTTATCTTTATTAATTAAAGAATAAGATGCATCCCAAAGAATGGTTATTTTTTCTGCACTTGATTGTATTGTTGGCGATGGTAAAAAATTATATATAGTCGTAAATCCAAATGTCGAATAAAAAGACAGTAATATAATTATATGTAAAACTTTCATAACTAAAAATTTTGAGGAAAACGCTAAACTTATTTTCTTAAAGATGATTGTACTTCACACCTATAAGTTACTCATTTTTAGCAAAAAAAGCAATGATATTATTAATTAAAGTGGCTGAATTGCTTTAATAGATTCTTGTCTTTTATTTACATACCTAAAGCCATTATTTCCATAGAATCCTGCTTCTTCCAACATAATACGAATGTCCTTATCCCACTCTGGTATTGCAACAGTAGTATTTAGCTCTATTGCGTAAACTGTATTTTTATATAATGGATAATCCCCATTTACTGGAACCCCTCCTTGAGAATCCCACATCCCAATTGTAGGTCCAGAACTATGTCCGTAAGTGCCTAAGGGATGTGTATAAATAGAAGGTCTTAATCCTTCTTTCTTAGCTTCTGCAAGAGATTTTAATAATATTTCATTACCTGTTTTACCTTCAACATAATTTGAGGTTAAAATATCTTGTACTCTATTTCCTTTTTTAAAAGCATCTGCTAAAAATACGGGAACTTTAGTTTCTCCTGCTTTTAAAACATACGCGTGTTGTTGGCAATCTGTATTTAAACCAATGTAAGTAATACCAAAATCACAGTGTAATAAATCTCCCGGAATAATTACATCATCTTTCTTAGCCTTGCTAAATGACTCGATATGACTTTTTAAAGCCTCACTATCTCTTTGCACATCAACAGTTGGGTGAAACCAAGTTTCTAGCCCCATATCTGTTACTTTTTGTCGCATCCACCAAACTACATCATCTGTAGTAGTAACTCCTGGTGTAATAACTTTTGCTGAAAATGCTTCGTCAATTATATCGTGTGTAACTTGTACTAACGTATTATAAAGTTCCATTTCTTTTTCAGTTCTAGTCTCTATCCAGGCAATTGCTAGTTTTTCTGCTGAAACTATTTTCTTTTCCATTGCATCGGGTAGAGCTTGCATTAACTCATCATAGTCGGTTTTTACTAGACCGTCTACTATACCAAAATGCTCAGATTTATTTATGGCAATCTTGTTAGGGTTTCTTTCTTTAATTATATCCACCAATGCTTGCCATTGGTCTGGTTGTTTTTCTTTATCCCAAGCAGATGTTATATTTTCACCTACGTCATATCTTGCTACGGCTAGTTTTTCGATTGTATTCTTTTCCTTATTTCTATAAAAAACTAAAATCGTTCTTCTCCTAGCGTTTAACCAAGTTGAAGGTAACATAGTGCGCATTACTGGATCTTCATTATATTCTCTTGCAATTACTAGCCACATATCTATATTGGTTTTATCCATTAATTGTGGTAGTAGATTATTAAATCGGTCTGCTAATATTTCATCTCTTAAAACGGCACGGTCCCTTTCTGGTAGTATTTGAGCAGAAATAGTTATAGAAATAAATAAGAAGAGTAATACAAAATAAGATTTTTTCATTGCTATTATTTTTATTAAAAATAAGAATTTAACCCCTAATAAAAAAGGCATTTTACAATGCCTTTTCTTAAAACTAAATCTATAAATCGTATTAACTTACAATACCTGCATACTTTTCTATTAACCTCACAATGAGATCATTTAACTTCTCTATTATATAATCGTCTGCTGTAGGTTCAAGATGATCATTACCAATACCACTGTCATCTGTTAAAAATACATACGTTCCATTTGTTGATACACTAAAAAAGCGCATTAAAAATTCAACTTCTTTATTGGCATCGCTTGCAACTATTGGTATTATTTTTATTCCTTTTTCTCTAGCAATCTCAATTTGTTTTTTAATAATAACTACATTTTCATTTGTAAAATGTGGAGGAGCATCTAATAATAAAAACAACAGTTTAGATTTTGCATTATAATTCCAAGATTGTTTCATTGATGCTTTTAGAGCTTCTTCAACCGCTTCTTCATAATCTCCACCACCATTTGCGTTATGATTTGATAAAATTCCTTTTACTGTGTCTATATTTGAGTTAAAATCATATTCTTCAACCAAATATTCGTCTCCTCTATCCCGATAAAAAGTAAGTGCAACTCTTTTTTGTTTTATGCTTTTATCTAATCTTGAAAAGATGTTTTTTAATTCAGATTTTAGATAATCCATTTCATCTCCCATAGAACCAGTAGCGTCAATTGTAAACATGATATCAATATCGTTTTTTACAGGCGAACTATTCCCTACTTTAAATTCAATAAATTTTTGATTTTTAGAGACTGTCTCTCCTATAATAGTATTATTATGATAGACCTGCACTAAAAAATTATCTAACAAAATGTTATTCGATTTTTCTTTAAATAGTATTGCAATACCAGAAAAATCTGTCGTTGCTAACATTAAAGGGGCATTATTATTATATAATTTTACTTTTACATTAGGCAACAAGTTTCCACTAGAATCTTTTACTATTACTTCTATCTTACTATCTAGATTAAAGTCCCAATTTCTTTTCGTTTTTTGAGCTTCTTTATTACGAATACTTTTTTTCCAGTCATCCCATTTTTTAATATCATTAATTTCGGCTGCAGTTAACTGCCCAGAAACTGGTTCATTATAAAACTTTTTATCACTTTCTTTTTTTGATTTTGAACTTCTACTTTCAGAAGTAACAGCAGAAACAGCATACCCCAAAGATTTCTTTTCAGTTTTTACTCCATATCCTGTAACAATCACCTCATCTAAGCTTTCTGAACTTTCCTTCATGGTAATGATCATCTCTGTAGAGAGTTTTGCAACAACTTTTTCTAAAATTTCAAAACCTACGTAAGCGAATACAAGAGTTTCACCTATTGAAGTTGTAATTGAAAAATTACCATCAAAATCTGTTTGTGTTCCTTGAGAGGTTCCTTTTACTATAATGTTTACTCCTGGTAATGGAAGTTCGTCCTCGGTAATTACAGTGCCTACAATTTTAATCTCTTGTGCGTTTGCTTGTATAAAAAACAAGGCTAATAATAGTGTAATAATTGATTTCATAACGTTGTGGTTTTTAGTTTACATTGTAAATCTAAGAGACCATATAGTGTTATAAAATGAGTTTTGAGGGAACTGTACTTTTGAATTAGGGAACTATAGTATTTTGTTATTTTTTCTGAAATAACTTAAAAACGTCTTTACGTTTAATCTTACCTGTTTTGGTATAAGGAAACTTAGAAACTGTATATATTTTTTTGGGCTTCTCGTGAGGAAGAAGCGAGTTAAATGCTTCAGAAAAATTACTTAGCGGCTCTTGATTAGGATTTTCGATTACTAGAATTAATCTAGAACCTAATGCCTCATCTTTTTCAGAAGAAATAATAAAAGGTCTCGTTATAAACTCAGACAATTTATTTTCTACTTTTTCAGGAAAGATTTTTATTCCTCCACTATTTATTACATTGTCGTATCTACCAATCCAAACAAATGATGTAGGAGAGTTTAAAGTAACTAAATCATTAGTAACTACAATGTCGTCTGTAATTTTTGGTGCGGTAATTACAAGACAACCTCTATCGTCCAGTGAAAATTTTATATCTGGCAAAGCCGAAAAAATAGGTGTAGCTCCCGCTCCATTTAGTCTACGTACCGCAACATGTGTAATTGTTTCTGTCATCCCGTAGGTTGCAAAAGCCTCTGTTGGAGAATTTTGTAGTTTAGTTTCCAGACTATCTGGCACAGGACCTCCGCCAATAAGCAATCTTTTAACCTTAGAGAGTGCTTTAAAAGAATGATATACTTGGTAGGGAACTAATGCGGCAAAATCGTATGTATTATCGTATTGAGTGAGTGCATCTTTTTCTGGTGCAACCACATGTAAATCCCAGCCCAAAACCATCGCTCTAACCACCATCATTTTACCTGCAATATACTTTGTTGGTAAACACAATAATGCTCTACTTCCTTCCCCCATTTTAAAATAAACGCCAGTAGCTTTGGCGCTATTCATCATGTGTTCTTTTTTTACTTTAATCTTTTTGGGTTTACCCGTAGAGCCAGAAGTTTTTACAATAATTTCGTCACTTTCATTAAGCCATTTAATTATAAAATTTCCTAAACTTATTTCGTGTTTAGCACCTTCATCTTTTAGTTCTTGGGCAAAAACAAGTAACTCATATCTCGATTCAAAATCAAGTCCGTTGAGTTTAAAAGCCGGATGAATACTATGTGAGGTTGTTTTCAAACGAGTTTTTATTAAAGTTCTTCCGTACTTATTTCTGGTGGTTGTGTTACTTTTCCGAAGAGTTTTTCACCCCAACCTGTCCATTTATAACGCCAAGCCATAATCCCTAAAAATATAGGGTAAACTACTAATACTGGAATTAAAATATCAAAGCCTGCTGTAGGTTCAGATATATCTCTTAAAATAGAATGAGTTTGAAAAACAGTCCAATCTGCAGTTACTAATAATGCTGCAATTAAGTTGTTTCCTGCATGAAACCCCAAGGCAAGTTCCAGTCCATCATCCATTAACGTCATTATACCAAGAAATAATCCTGTACCTATGTAGTAGATCATAATAATATTTCCTAGTTTATCTACTTCGGGATTTAAAAAATGTAACCCTCCAAAAACAAATGATGTAAGCAATAAAGGAACCCATTTATTTTTTACAATTACACCTATTCCCTGCATTAAATATCCTCTAAAAAGATACTCTTCAAAACTAGTTTGAAGTGGTATAAAGATCAATGAAATAACTGCCATAATAAGAAAAGGAATCACCTCAAATTGAAAAACATAATCTTCAGGATTAGAAGAATAGTCTAAATAGGTCATAATTGCAGAGGAAATAGTAACCAAACCAAAACCAAACCACACTCTACCCCAATCTACTTTTTTTCTTGCAGTTGTAAGGGATACAAAAGTTTGTTTATGTATAAAACGAACGGTTAAATAAAGTACTAGAAAACCTCCCAAAAAGGTAGAAAGAACTAAAAACAGATATAAATTACTTTTTAAAGGATATAAAGAAGCAAAACTAGTTACACTAGCTTCCATAAAATCTTTAATACTTCCTGCTTTTAAGAAAGAGATAATTCCAAGTGGTAAAACACCTATAATCTGCCAACCAACAATAAAAACAAGTAAAAAACCTACTAAATAACGCCACCATTCGTGTAAATGCTTATACGCTTGTGCTATATACATATGAAAATTATATAATTTTTAAATTTAAAACATCTAAATCCCAATTCCAATTAGGATAATAATGTAAAGCCCCTCCTTCTACTTTAAGTGGTGATTGCAGGTTGTTTGTGTACAAACTACCTGTGCCTAAACCTTGTGGCAATTTACTGTTTTTTGTGAAGGTATATTGGGAAATTGCGTTTAATCCTACATTACTTTCTAATGCAGAAGTTACCCACCAATTAATGTCAAATTTTTGTGCAAGTTGTATCCACGAATCTGTTCCTTTTATCCCTCCAATTAAGCTTGGTTTTAAAATTATGTATTGCGGATTTATAGTTTGAAGTAGTCTTTCTTTTTCTTTTTCTGAAAAAACACCTATCAATTCTTCATCTAGTGCAATGGGTAATGGAGTAGATTCACAAAGTCTAGCCATCTCTTGCCATTGCCCTTGCTTAATAGGCTGCTCAATAGAGTGTATATCTAATTGTGATAAGACCTTTAATTTCTCTAAAGCTTCTTTAGGTTTAAAAGCACCATTTGCATCTACTCGTAGTTCAATTTCTGAAGCCGAGAAGTCTTTTCTAATGGATTTAAGCAAATCAATTTCAGTATCGAAATCTATGGCGCCAATTTTCATTTTAATACAACTGAAACCTTCTTTAAGTTTTTCAGCTATTTGCTTTTTCATAAAAGCTTTATCGCCCATCCACACCAAACCATTTATGGGAATTGATTTCTCTCCAGCTGTAAATGGGGATGGAAATATTACAAAAGGATCTTCACTTTTTAAAGATTTAAAAGCAGTTTCTATACCAAACTGTATAGAAGGAAATTCTTGTAAAGCTTTATACAATTCATTTATTCCTAAGTTTATATTTTTACACGTCCATTGTAATTTATCTTCGTAATCTGGTCTATCATCAATACTTAAACCTCGTAATATTCCACATTCACCTATTCCCCAATTTTCAGAATCATTAATAATAATAAACCAGGTTTCTTTTGTGTCTAAAATTCCTCTGGAAGTCCCACTAGGTCTTTTAAATTGTAAAATATGTTTGTAAGCAGTTGCTGTGAGCATGTAAGTTACAATTCGATAGATTCGCCTATTTCAAGCAACATTAAGTCTTTGCCTACATCGTAGAATTTTTTCTTTGCTTCTTCGTGATTAATTTCTATATAACCAAAAGTATCATAATGTACCCCCAAAACTTTATCGCATTCCACAAAATCACTGGCTAAAATAGCATCATCAACCCCCATAGTAAAATTGTCTCCAATTGGTAAAATTGCTAAATCAAGTTTTGTGTTTAATGGTATTAATTTCATATCCATAGTGAGAGCAGTATCTCCAGCTATATAAATATTTTTACGTTCACCTTCAATAACAAACCCTCCAGGTTGACCACCATAACTCCCATCTGGAAAAGAACTGGTGTGTATTGCATTAACATATTTTACATTTCCAAAATCGAATTGCCAGTTTCCACCATGATTCATAGGGTGCACTTTAAACCCTTTATTTTCGTAATGTGTAGCTATTTCGTAATTACTTACAATAGTTGCTCCAGTGTTTTTTGCAATTGCTTCTGCATCTAATATATGATCTTGATGGGCATGGGTTAGTAAAATGTAATCTGCCTTAAGATCCATAATGTCAACTTTATTTTTTGATAAAGGATTCCCCGTTATAAAAGGGTCAATAATAATATGCATTCCTTTAACTTCTATAGCAAGTGAGTTTTGACCGTAAAATGTAATTTTCATTTGGTAATGTTTTCAATAAATATACTTCTAAAAATATAGAGTTGCAAAAAACAAAATTGAAAACAAAAAAGTGCTTAAAGCGACCTTTTTTAATTCGGGATCTAATAAGGGTGGTGATTCATTTTTATACACTTTTATACAATTAAAAAACAATGGTATAAATGCAATTAATGGTAAGTAGCCTAAAAATTCTACACGAGAAACATAAAAATAAATTATAGCTGATATAAAAGCAAAAACAATTAAAAGCAAATGGTAATGTTTAGCCTTACTACCTCCTAAAAGTACAGCCAAAGTATTTTTATTAACTTTTGCATCTGCTAGCCTATCTCGCATATTGTTTAAGTTAAGTACTGCTGTGCTTAATAAACCTATAGTAATTGCAGGAAGCAATATAAATTCTCCTAAGGATTGAGTAAAAAGAAAATAACTACCCATAACGCCTACTAATCCAAAAAATATGAAAACAAAAATATCCCCCAATGCTCTGTATCCATAAGCAGATTTACCAACTGTATAAGTGATTGCTGCTACAATAGCTGTAATACCTAAATTAAAAAACACTAATGACAGTATAAAATTATCATTCCCAAAGGCTACAAAAATGAGTAAACTGGCAATAAAAAGTGTAATTACAGAAGTTACAATCATTCCCCTTTTTAATTCTTTAGCCGTAAGAAGACCACTTTGCATTGCTCTTGCAGGTCCTACTCTGTCTGCATTATCTGTTCCTTTAACGCCATCACCATAATCATTTGCAAAATTTGAAAGTATTTGAAAGCCCAATGTGGTGGCAAGAGCTAATAAAAATATGTTGGTAGAATACTGTCCAGCTGCTATAGCAGCTGCGCTTCCCATTATAATCCCTGAAATTGAAAGAGGCAACGTTCGTATGCGTGCTGCAGAAATCCAAGCGCGTACTTTGGTCATGAATATTATTTTTTCAGTTGCAAAAATACGCTTTAAAATAAAAACCTGCTGTAAAAAATAATACAGCCCTATAAATTAATTAATAATAAATTCTCGTTCTTAACAAATTTATTAAAACACATTCATTTTTAAAAGGTTACAAGAATAACATCCAAAATATACACTATACATAATGAAAATTTAAATATTTAAAAAATCAATTCTGAAAATAAATAAAGAGCTGCAATCATAAATTTTATACATTTATAAATAGAACAAATAAATAACCTACTTTTTTATGACTTCATACTACCACATTGGATTACTACTATTACGTTTAGGGTTTAGCGGAATGATGCTTACTCATGGTATTCCAAAATTAATAAACTTGCTACAAGGTAATATGGAATTTGGTGATCCTTTAGGGGTTGGGTCTACACTTTCATTAATACTTACAGTAATAGGCGAAGCGATATGTCCAATACTAATTATAATAGGATTTAAAACTAGATATGCTGCTATCCCTACTGTAATTACTATGGCAGTGGCTGCTTTTTTGGTTCATGGTGCAGATCCATTAGCAAGAAAAGAATTGGCATTATTATACCTTTTTGCATTTTTAGTTATAGCATTACTAGGGGCTGGCAAATATTCGATTGATAAAAAGTAACTTAAGAGTTATAAAGGGTATAAGAAAATTAATTGAAAATTTTTACAAGCAGTTCTTTAAGTAAATCTCCTTGTGAGAGATTTGCTGCTCCTACTCCTTTGCTTTTCATGTCTATTTCCCTAATAGATGAAATAATAGCACTCACTTTTTTCATGGGAAAATTACGGGCGGCTAATTGATAATCTTTAATAAAATAAGGGCTCACTCCAAGAACTTTAGCAGCATCGCCTTTATTATTTAATGCGTGGTATTTTAATAGTTTTGAGAAAAAACTATACAATAATGCCACAGTCATAACAAGGGGGTTATTTTTTGGATTTTGTGAAAAATATTGAACAATTGCAAAAGCTTTTTTTATATCCCTAGAACCTATTGCATTTTGCAACTCAAAATTATTAAAGTCTTTACTTATCCCAATATTTTCTTCAATCAGCTGAGGTGTTATTTGCTCTCCTGGTTTTAAAATAAGCTGTAGTTTTTCTAATTCGTTATTAACCTTTCCAAGGTCATTACCTAAAAATTCTACCAGCATTTGTGATGCTTTTGGCGTAATGGTATAGCCCCGGCCTGCAAGTACACGCTTAATCCAATCTGGAACTTGATTTTCGTATAACTTTTTACTCTCAAATACAACGCCTACTTTATTTATTGCTTTTGATAGTTTTTTACGCTTATCCAGTGTTTTATATTTATAGCAAAAAACCAATACCGTAGTAGGCTGTAGGTTATCTACATACGAAACCAAATTTTCAATAGTACGAGATAAATCCTGTGCTTCTTTAACAATAACCACTTGCTTTTCTGCCATCATGGGATAGCGTTTGGCGTTACTTACAATTTCATCTATGGTTACATCTCGACCATATAAAACCATTTGGTTAAACCCTTTTTCTTCTTCAGCAAGTACATTTTTTTCGATATAATCACTTATTGCATCAATATAATAAGCTTCTTCTCCCATTAAAAAATAGATAGGTTTAATATCTCCTTGTTTAATACTGGTTACAATGTGTTTGGCTTCTTCTAAAGGCACAGTTTATATTTAATATGAAGTAATTATGTTAAAGTTTCAAGCGGGTTTATTAACTTTGTTTCGTGCAGAAACTTAATTTTCCCGGATATGCTTTTCGTTTCAAAAGTAACGAAAACAAACCATTGATTTTTGATGTAATCCGAAAAAAATTTGTCGTCCTCACCCCAGAAGAATGGGTTCGCCAACATGTTGTTACATTTTTACTTTCAGAAAAAAAATATCCTGCATCTCATATTAATGTAGAAAAACAATTAAAGCTACATGACACTATAAAAAGGTACGACATTGTAGTTTATAATAATGACGGTACAATTTATCTTATTGTAGAGTGCAAAGCTTCAAAAATTGCAATAACACAAGAAACTTTCGATCAAATTGCACGTTATAATTTTGTTGTAAACGCTACTTATTTAATGGTGACAAATGGCTTAGACCACTATTTTTGTAAAATGGATTTTGTGAACGAAAAATATGTTTTTTTAAAAGACATTCCTGTTTATAGTCCTAAATAATCTCTTTACTTTGCACTCGTGAATGTAGCAGTTGTCATTTTAAATTGGAATGGAAAAGAATTACTAGAAAAATTCTTGCCCTCTGTTGTTGTGCATAGTCAAGAAGCCACGGTGTATGTGGCAGATAATGCCTCGACAGATTCTTCGATTGCATTTCTTTCTGAAAAATTTCCAAATGTTAAGATAATTAAGAATAACGAAAATGGCGGATATGCAAAAGGATATAATGATGCCTTAAAAAATCTAACCGAAGATATTTTTGTATTACTTAATAGTGATGTAGAAGTGACCCAAAATTGGTTGTCACCAGTTATTTCAGAATTTAAAAAAGATTCAACACTTGTGGCCGCACAGCCTAAAATAATAGATTATAAGAACAAAGATTATTTTGAATATGCAGGTGCTGGTGGTGGCTTTATTGACAAATTTGGTTATCCTTATTGTCGTGGTCGCATTTTTAATACCCTTGAGAAAGACGAAGGTCAATATGATGATATTGCATCCATTTTTTGGGCTACTGGTGCAGCTTTATTTGTAAAAAAAGATGCTTTTTGGCAAGTTGAAGGGTTGGACGAAGACTTTTTTGCACATCAAGAAGAAATAGACCTTTGTTGGCGTCTTCAAAGTAAAGGAGGTAAAATTAGGTACATTGGATCATCTGCAGTTTATCATTTGGGAGGTGCAACATTATCTTCTGCTAATCCAAAAAAAACGTTTTACAATTTTAGAAATTCATTGTATTTACTTCTTAAAAATATAAAAGGTATTAAGGCTTTTAGAATTATTTTTATAAGAATGGTGTTAGACGCTATCGCTGCAATTCAATTCTTATTACAAGGTAAATTTTCACATTTTGGAGCTGTTATAAAAGCACACATAAGTTTCTATACACATTTTAAACTTTTTCTAAAAAAGAGAAAACAATTTGCTACTCAATTAAAATATAATCAAACAAATTCTATCGTTTGGGATTACTATATTTTACAGAAAAATACTTTCAAAAAACTTCAATAAATTTTACTTAAAGTATTGTTAATCCTTATGGGAGTATAGTATCTTTTGATAATTTTGGTATTTAAATTGATTTAAAAAATAACCTTAACAAATAATAACTAATTATGAAGAAAATTTTGATTTTAGTGGTATGTTCTACTTTGATGCTTTCATCTTGTGTATCGAAAAAGAAGTATACTGATTTAGAAAACAAACAAAGACAAACAGAGGATTTACTTAACACTGCGACTGTTAAGTTAAATAGCTGTTTGACAGACAAAGCTGCTTCAGATGCTAGAGCAAAATCTCTTGAAGAAAGATTAGCAGACATGAAGAAAACTAATGAAGATTTAATTCAAAGTTCTAAAGACTTAACTATGTTAACTTCAAAAGGAGCTACTAATCTTGAAAAATCTTTAGAAAGTTTAAAAGAAAAAGACTTAAAAATTTCTCGTTTACAAGATGCACTTTCTAAAAAGGATAGTGTGACTTTAGCTTTAGTTACTAGTCTTAAGAGAGAAGTAGGTATGAGCGATCCAGACATCGAAATTAATGTTGAAAAAGGCGTTGTATTTATTTCTATCGCAGACAAATTATTATTTAAGAGCGGTAGTTATAACATTACAACTAGAGCAAACGAAGTGTTAGCTAAAGTTGCTAAAGTTGTAAACGGTAAACCAGATTTTGAGTGTATGGTAGAAGGTCATACAGATGATGTACCATACAGAAATGGTGTTTTATTAGACAACTGGGATTTAAGTGTAAAAAGATCAACTGCAATTGTACGTGCTCTTGAAGATTTAGGTGTTAATCCAGGGCGTTTAATCGCTGCAGGTCGTAGTCACTATGTACCATTAGTACCTAATACTACTGCTGAAAACAAAGCTAAAAACAGACGTACTCGTATCGTTGTATTACCAAAAATTGACCAATTCTACGATATGATTGAAAAAGAAATGAAAACACTTGCTGCTGAAGGAAATTAATATTTATAGAAAGTAGCTTAAAATGCGTTTTTAATTATAGAACCATCCACAAATTGTGGATGGTTTTTTTTGTTAAAAAAATAATCGATTCTTAAAATTAATTCTGAAACTTAATAGTATCTTACACACTATTAGTTACAATTAATGAATAATAATAAATACGATGCAATAATTATAGGCTCGGGAGCCGGAGGTCTTGCATCTGCTATCTGTCTTGCTAAAGAAGGAAAAAAGGTTTTAGTTTTAGAACAACACGATGTACCTGGTGGTTGGTGTCACAGTTTTTATTTAAACGGTTATAGGTTTACCCCAGGAGTGCATTATATAGGTTTATTAGACAAAGGAGAATCTTCAAGCAAATTGTATGAAGGACTAGGTATTGCAAATGACTTAGTTTTTTTTAGAATGAATACTAATGCATACGAGCACTGTTGGATTGGCAATGAACGATTTGATTATCCTGCAAATTTTGATGAATTAATTACAAGACTTTCTGCCAGATTTCCACAAGAAGAAAGGAACATAAAAAAGTATCTTAATAAAGTTAGAAATGTAAGTAGACAACTTCAACTTATTCCACAAGTAAGAACATTCTGGGATCAAATAACCATTCCTTTTAAAACAAAAGATATGGGTAAATATGCATTATTCAGTTTAAAAAGAGTGATAGATTGGCATATAAAAGATCCACTTTTAAAGAAAATTTTAAATATCCAATTTGGGGATCATGGACTTCCACCTGCACAAGCTAGTTTTCCTTTACACTGTGCTGTAATGGATCATTATTTTAATGGTGGTTTTTATCCAGTTGGTGGTGGTGGTGCAATTATTAAAGCAATGACCAATACAATTAAAAATCTAGGCAGCGAAGTAAAAACAAGTGCTGGGGTACAACAAATTTTAATTGAAGGAGAAAAGAAAAAAAAGGCAATTGGAGTACAATTAGAATCTGGAGAACAAATATTTGCAGATACTATTATATCTAATGCAGATCCAGAAATTACTTATAAAAATCTTGTTGGTGAAAAACATTTAAGTAAGAAAATCTTAAAAAAACTTAATAAAACAAAATATTCTTGTACCTCACTTATGCTATTTCTAACAGTCGCAATGGATGTGAAAAAAGCAGGGTTAGATTCAGGTAATATTTGGTATATGGCAGATGGAGATTTTGATGATTTATTTGAAGAGATGCAAAATCCAGATCTAGATACTATTGATGAGTTTAAAGGATTGTTTGTGAGTTGCACAACATTAAAAGATCCCATAAGTTTTGATGGGAAACATCATACAATTGAAGTAATTACCTATATAAATTATAATTCATTTAAAAAATACGAAAATGAAGACTTAGAACGATCAATAGAATATTTAAATTTTAAAGAGCGTTTAACTTCAAAAATGATTAAAACTTTAGAGAAGGTAATTCCGGGTGTAAGTAATCATATAGTTCAGAAAGAATTAGGTACACCTATCACTAACCAATATTATATTAATTCTACTAACGGAAGTGTATATGGTACAGAAAAAAGTTTAATGAATATAGGTCCTTTTGCTTTTAAACCCAAAAGCGAAATTGAGAATTTATACTTATGTGGAGCAAGTATTGCATCGCACGGTATCGCAGGAGCCAGTCATTCTGGTGTGCAAACTGCTGGCGAAGTTTTAGGCATAAGAGCAGAAGACTTATTAAAAACAGATGGAAGTCAAAACATACGTATTTACGACGCTGAGGACAGTACAGATTATCCAGAGTGGATGCTTAAAAAAATAGAAGTTAAAAAAGCTAGATTAGCTGCAAATGATGTTTTTTCTAAATAAATTATTAGATATCCAAACTACCTTTACCCTCTCTTATTAAAACAGGCTCATCCCCGGTAAGATCTATTACTGTAGAAGGTATATTGTCTCCATATCCACCATCTACTACTACATCTACAAGGTTTTTCCACTTTTCAAAAATAAGCTCAGGATCTGTTGTATACTCTATTACCTCATCTTCATCTTTAATTGATGTTGAAATAATTGGCCTTCCCAACTCATGAACTAATGCTTTTGTAATAGCATTGTTAGGAACTCTTATTCCAACCTCTTTTTTCTTTTTAAAAACTGTAGGTAAATTATTGTTTCCTGGTAAGATAAACGTATAAGGTCCTGGTAATGCTCGTTTTAATAATTTAAATGTTGAAGAATCAATTTGCTTTACATAATCTGAAAGATTACTAAGGTCTTCACAAACAAATGAAAAGTTAGCCTTATCTAGTTTAACACCCTTTATTTGAGCTACTCGTTCCAAAGCCCTAGTATTGGTAATATCACAACCTAATGCATAAACAGTGTCACTTGGATATATAACCAAGCCTCCTTTGCGAATAATGTCTACCACTTTTTTTATGTCTTTTGGATTGGGATTATCTTCGTAAATTTTAATAAACTCAGCCATAAATTTTTATCTTTTCTCTTGTTAAAAGCAACTTTTACCTTCAAGATACTTTTATTCTTAAAATTAAATGTTTTTTTCTGAAAAAACACTTCAATAACTAATCCTTAACATAAAAGACACTTTTTTACGTTATCTCACAAACTATTACTTTATGAAAAAGTTATTTTTGGTCTTTATAGTGTTTGCTTTGGCAAGTTTTTTAAATACTTCTTGCACCTCATCAGATAGTGAAACTCCTATAGAAAATGAAACTCCAGAACCACTAGAAGCACAAACTTTTTTAAATGTATCCTACGGAAATAATTCGCAACAGATATATGATATTTATTTACCTGAAAATCGCTCTTCAAGCAAAACAAAAGTTATCATTTTAGTTCACGGAGGAGGTTGGACAGAGGGCGATAAAACAGATATGGCAAATTTTATTACTTTAATTAAACAATACCATCCAAATCATGCTATAGTAAATATAAATTATGTTCTGGCTACAACTGCAACACCTGCATTTCCAAATCAATTTTTAGATGTACAACGCGTAATAAATAAAATAACCGCAGAAAAGGAAGAATTGCAGATTCTACCCGAGTTTGGATTAATAGGTACTAGTGCTGGAGCGCATATATCACTAATGTACGATTATGTATACGACACATCAGATGCAGTAAAATTTGTATGTGATATTGTAGGTCCTACAAATTTTACAGACCCTTTTTATGCAAATAATCCAAACTTCGGACTCCTTTTATCACTATTAGTAGATGAAAATTCTTATCCCGCAGGGACAAATTATGCTACAACTCTTAGTCCAGCATTACAAGTTTCTGGAAATAGTAGTCCTACCATATTATTTTATGGAAATGAGGACCCTTTAGTACCATTAACTAACGGTGAAGCGTTACAAGACGCATTAATTAATTTACAAGTCACTAATAGCTTTACTGTATACGAAGGAGGGCACGGTGATTGGAATGAAGCAAGTTATGTAGATTTACAAGTTAAATTAAGTGCTTTTATTAATGCTCACCTTCAAATTTCTCCTTAGTTTTGCACTCAAATTTTTAAAGTATTTTTCATTAAAATAATCGATTAAATGCGTTTATTTTAGATTAAGTGCTTTTTTATTGCAATATTTGAAGGCTTTATGAAGAAGAAAATCCGTTTATACTTATACATTTTATTATTAATGTTACCTCTTTTATCCTATTCTCAGGATAAAATAATTGTCATTAACAACTTAGATTCAGCATATCACAGTGATGATGTTACTGTTAATGATTTTAGTGAAGAATTAGTTTTATTGGATGTCCCTTACGGAAATCATCCAAAACAAAAGTATGATATTTACTTACCTAAAAGTAGATCTTCCAAATTTACCAAGGTACTTATATTAGTGCACGGCGGAGGTTGGGTTGCTGGAGACAAATCCAGTATGACAGAATACATTACGTATTTACAAGAAACAAACCCAGACCACGCTATTGTAAACATGAATTACATTCGAGCTAAAGAAGGATTTCATTATGCTTTTCCTAATCAGTTTTACGACATTAAAAATGTTATTAATACCGTAAAAGAAAAAAGAAATGAATACGGAATTTTACCAAGTTTTGGCTTAATAGGAAGAAGTTCTGGTGCACACATTTCTTTAATGTACGATTATATTTACGATAAGACAGATGATGTAAAGTTTGTTTGTAGTATTTCGGGTCCTACAAACTTTAATCATCCCTATTATACAGAAAGAGCAGATTTTATTTACTTTTTAAACATTCTGGTAGATCAAAATATATATCCTAATATTATTAATAATCTTGAAATAATAAGTCCTGCACATCAAATAACAAAAAGTAGTAGTCCTACTATATTATTTTATGGCAATAATGATCCATTAGTACCAATTACAAATGCACTTTTTTTGGAGAATGAGTTAATCCATAATAATATCCCTAATAAGCTTACTATTTTTGATGGAGGACACGGAAATTGGACAAATGCCAACATGATAGATCTTAAGAAAAAGCTTAGTGATTTTATAGATTTACATTTACCAATTATGAAACTACATTCAGTTTCGCGAATCTAAGTAAAAGCTTTTTTAGACCACCGTTTTCAAAATCTATTTCGGCTTTAGTATCTGCCCCAACTCCTTCAATTTTTAAAATTTTACCTTTTCCGAAGCGAACATGCTCAACCAAAGTTCCAACTTTAAAATTAGAGTCCTTACCATCGTACGTTTTATCTGAAGAACTTATTACAGGTTTTAATCTACGTAACTTTCGCAATTGGTCTTCAGTTGGTCCTTTTGGAGGATTTCCTACAGTGGGTTTCCGTAAACGTAGTTTACTTTTATCTACATCATCAAATATATCTACATCTAATAATGGTTTGTAGCGATGCTCTGTAACAGGAGTTAAATATTCTAAATAACTTGCATCTATCTCTTCAATAAATCTACTTGGCTCTGCATCAATTAATTTACCCCATCGGTATCTAGATTGAGTGTAAGTAAGATATGCTTGTTTTTCTGCTCTCGTTATTGCAACATAAAACAATCTTCTTTCCTCCTCTAGTTCACTACGAGTATTCATACTCATTCCACTAGGAAAAAGGTCTTCTTCCATACCTACAACATACACATAAGGAAACTCTAGTCCTTTAGCTAAATGAACTGTCATTAAAGCAACACGATCTTCGTCTCCTTTATCGTTATCTAAGTCTGTAGCTAATGCTACATCTTCCATAAATTCAGACAAAGAACCTGTAGCATCGGCAATTTCTTTTTGTTCTACTACAAAATCACGCATTCCGTTTAGCAACTCCTCAATATTCTCAATGCGTGCTATACCTTCGGGGGTTCCATCTTTTTTTAATTCTTGAACCAACCCCGTTTTTTTTGTTACGTGTTCTGCAATTTGAAAAGCATCCTGATTTTTATTAATAACCTGAAAACTCTGAATCATTGTTACAAAATCCTGTAACTTGTTTTTTGTACCGCTATTAATTTTTAAATCAATCTTGTCTATGTTTTGCATCACCTCAAACATAGAACGGTTGTAATGATTGGCGGCAACTATAATTTTATCTATAGTCGTCCCCCCTATTCCTCTCGCAGGGTAGTTTATAACTCTTTTTAACGCTTCTTCATCTTTAGGATTTAATATTAATCGTAAATAAGACAAAACATCTTTAATCTCTTTACGTTGGTAAAAACTTAATCCGCCATATATTCTATACGGAATATCTTTTTTTCTAAGAGCATCTTCCATTGCTCTAGATTGCGCATTGGTACGATACAAAATAGCAAAGTCGCCATTTTTAACCTGATTGTTCATTTTGGTTTCAAAAATACTGCTTGCAACAAACCGTCCTTCATCCCCATCGGTCATGGTACGATTCACTTTTATTTTTGCTCCTTCATCATTTGCAGTCCAAACAACTTTATCTAATCGCGTTTTATTTTTTTCAATAATACTATTAGCAGCATTTACAATGTTTTTTGTAGATCGGTAATTTTGCTCTAAACGAAAAACTTTAACATCATCATAATCCTTCTGAAAATTTAAAATATTATTAATATTTGCTCCTCTAAAAGCATAAATACTCTGCGCATCATCGCCCACCACACAAATGTTTTGAAACTTATCAGATAAAGCTCTTACAATTAAATATTGACTGTGATTTGTATCCTGGTACTCATCTACCAAGATGTATCTAAAGCGGTTTTGATACTTAGCTAGAACTTCTGGAAAGCGAGTTAAAAGCTCATTTGTTTTAAGCAAAAGGTCATCAAAATCCATTGCACCTGCTTTAAAACATCTATCTACATATGCTTTATAAATGTCTCCCAACCTTGGCATTTTTGCCATGGCATCTGCCTCAATTAACTCTGGGTTATTAAAATATGCTTTTACAGTAATTAAGCTGTTTTTATACGACGAAATTCTAGAGTACACCTGTTTGTATTTGTAAATATCCTTGTCGAGGTGCATCTCCTTAATAATCGCTCTAATAACACTTTGAGAATCTTGTGTATCATAAATAGTAAAATTGGAAGGATATCCCAACTTATCGGCTTCAAACCTTAAAATCTTTGCAAATACACTATGAAATGTTCCCATCCATAGGTTTTTAGCTTCGCTACTTCCTACAATTTGAGAAATACGTTTTTTCATTTCTCGTGCTGCCTTATTAGTAAACGTAAGCGCTAAAATGCTAAAAGAATCTACCCCTTTAGACATTAAATATGCAATACGATAAGTCAATACACGAGTCTTTCCAGATCCTGCGCCTGCAATAACAATCATCGCCCCATCCTTTTGTAATACAGGGGCTAGTTGTGCTTCATTTAACTGTTTGAGGTATTCTTGCAATGGTATTTTTTCAGAAGATTTTTAAAAAGTGAAAAATAGCAAATTTGGAAAGAAGTAAGGAATGTATTGGTTGTTTTTTATGAACACATTTTATATAGACAAATATGACAATTACACTCCTCCTGAAGCATTTATTTTAAATGTTGAATGTCTAAAAAGCGTATTTTATAATTATTACCTCTCGATTACCAGTTTAAGATTTAGAGATATTTGATAGAGTAACATTTATTTTTTTTAATAGTGAATAAAATTCCCACTATAATGTTTTACTTTTATTAATACAATCACTGTTTGTTTAGGTAGCAAATTTGAAATGATAAAAGTAATTATACATAGTGTCATTGTCTTCTTTATTTTAAATGTAAATGCTCAAAAAATATTTGATGTTCACATCCATGGTGATAAAGAACCTAAAGAGCAATTAAATATATTATCATCAAACGGAGTCTATAAAGCAGCTATAAGTACTTCTTGGGATTTGCAGACACAGTATGAAAATTATCCTGAAACAACATTAATTTATGGGTTAATGCTTGCTTGTCCAGAAGGAAAGGTTCCCTATAGTTTACAATATTGTTTCCCAAATAAAGAAGATTTTCCAAATCTAGAGTGGGTTGAACAACTTATTAAAGAAAATAAAATACAATTTCTGGGTGAAATTCTGAGTCAGTATTACGGCATTTCACCTTCAGATGAAAAATTGCTACCATATTATGCACTTGCAGAAAAATATAATATTCCAGTAGGTATTCATACTGGTTTAGCTGGCCCAAATCACGGAAGCAAAAATTTTAAAGTTAGTTTAGGAACTCCTTTGCTGTTTGAAACATTGTTGCAAAAATTTCCAAAGTTAAAAGTCTGGATAATGCACGCAGGTGCTCCATTTTTAGAAGACACCATAGCTATAATGAAATATTACCCCAATGTATATGCAGATATTTCTGCGATAAACAACCCATATATATTCTCTAAATCTGAATTTAGTGATATTATAAAAAAACTTATTGATGCGGGGCTAGAAGATAGATTAATGTTTGGATCAGATAATGGAGAAATACAAATTATAATAGATAATATAGAAGCTCTTGATTTTCTAACAACCATTCAGAAACAAAAAATATATTATCAAAATGCCGAACTATTTTTTTCTAAGTAATTGAATTTACTATTTTATTTCCATCGCGAAAACAATCAAATTAAATCAATACCTCTTTAATTTTATTTATCAGGCAACTATTTTCTATAATAAAGCGTCTATTAAAAAGACTATCAGATTATTGCTTGTATGACAAATTCTTCAAAAAATATTTTAATCGTTTTCTTATCATTTGGCATATATTTTATTCTTGATGCTTTGTATTTCAAAATAATACGCAATTGGCTTTTTGAACTTACAAATCAATATGGCATTAGTCATATTATAACCTATGTCATTTCTGGAATACCTTTATATTTAGGGACTTATGCAATAATTAATACTAAATCAATTTTTGAAAGTTTTGGGTTAAATAAATCCATCATTAAAGGGTTTATATTTTCACTGCTTTGTACATTGCCTATGTTTATAGGTTTTAGTTTTCTATTCGATTTTAATCCTCACATAAGTTTAAATACATTCTTAATTTCGATTGTAGCTGCGGGTTTTTTTGAAGAATTATTTTTTAGAGGATTTTTATTTGGGCAATTGTATAAGTATACAAAGCTTGGTTTTATTCCTGCTGTATTTTTTGGAGCTCTTTATTTTGGATTCATCCATTTATACCAAAGTACCATAATATTAGAACTTATAGAAATATTTCTAATTACTTTTTTAGGAGGAATAATATTCGCTTGGGTGTATATAGAATGGAATTTTAACCTCTGGGTACCTATCTTTTTACATTTATTAATGAATCTTTCTTGGGAAATGTTCTCTGTAAGTGATAATGTCCTTGGAGGTGTTTACTCTAGTGTATTTCGTATAATAAGTATAGGTTTAATTATATTTTTAACCATTCTATACAAAAAGAAAAAAGGGATCCCTTTAACTGTCAATAAAAACACAATATTGTTGAAGAATATTACTACTAAAAAATAAAATCCTTTTTTCTCATAAAAATTTTTTGGCTCTTAACTCTATATAAAAACAGATGTTTCTGTTTTGATTCGTTTTCTTTATTCAAGTTTCTTAAAAAATAAATATCTTTAGCTTTCACTATTTTAACCTCTATTGAAAACATCAAACTAGAGTTTAATAATCTGAAATAAAATACATGAAGTTACATACCTTATTAGTCCTACTCCCATTTTGTGCCTCTCCGTTATTTGCACAAATGGACAAAGATTTATTAAAAGATATTGAAGCTATAGAACCTCAAGTAATTGAGTGGCGTCACTATTTTCACGAAAATCCAGAACTATCAAATAGAGAGTTTAAAACAGCAGAGACTATTGCCAAGCATTTAAGAACTTTAGGCCTAGAGGTCACTACTGGAGTTGGTAAAACAGGTGTTGTAGGAATTTTAAAAGGGGATAAACCTGGTAAAGTAGTAGCTCTTAGGGCAGATATAGATGCTTTACCAGTAGAAGAGAGAAACGATTTACCCTTTAAAAGTAATGTAAAAAGCACTTTTCTAGACAAAGAAACAGGAGTTATGCACGCTTGTGGACATGATACTCATATTTCTATTTTAATGGCAGTAGCAGAAGTATTATCGCAACATAAAGATTTAATTAAAGGGTCTATTAAGTTTATATTTCAACCTGCTGAAGAAGGACCACCACCAGGAGAAGAAGGAGGTGCAAAATTAATGATTAAAGAAGGTGTTTTAAAAAATCCAGATGTAGATGTTATTTTCGGATTACACATTAACTCTGCAACACCAGTAGGGACTATAAAATACAAACCAGGAGGTACAATGGCTTCCGTAGAACGATTTGTTATAAATGTGCAAGGAAAACAAACACATGGTTCTGCACCTTGGACAGGCGTTGATCCTATTTTAATTTCTGCAAAAATAATAGACGGGCTACAAACTATAATTAGTAGAGAATCACCGTTGGTTGAGGAAGCTGCTGTTATTACCGTAGGAAAAATCACAAGTGGCGTTCGATTTAATATTATTCCTGAAACCGCCGAGATGATTGGTACGGTGCGTACTTTAGACCCCGTAATGCGAGAACTTATTATTCGTAGAATGACAGAAATGACTAAAGATATTGCAAAAGCGTACGGAGGAAGCGCAACTATAGAGTTTCAAAACAATACTTCTATAACTTACAATGATCCCGAATTAACTGCCAAAATGCTTCCTACACTTCAAAAAGTTGCTGGTGAAGAAAATGTAACTCTTATGAAAGCAACTACAGGAGGTGAAGATTTCTCTTATTTTCAAGAAGTAGTTCCTGGGCTGTATTTCTTTTTAGGCGGAATGACTCCTGGAAATACAACTCCATATCCTCACCATACCCCCGATTTTAAAATTGATGACAGCGGTATGATTTTAGGTGTAAAAGCCTTAAGCCAATTAACCATCGATTATTTAAACAATAATTAAATGGAAGCAGTATTCGATTTTATTGCTGGAATTGCATGGTGGGTTTGGATTATTTTTGTTTTGGCATTAGTTGCTATTAGAGATGTTTTCTTTAATAAAAAGCATACAATAAGTCATAACTTTCCTATAGTGGGACATTTAAGATACCTACTTGAAAGTATAGGGCCCGAACTTAGACAATATATTGTTGCTAATAACCGTGAAGAACTACCCTTTAACAGAATTGAAAGAGGATGGATTTATGCTTCTGCTAAAAATGAAAATAATTACGAAGGGTTTGGTACAGACCGTGATATTTACGAACCTAATTATATTTTTATAAACAACTCGATGCTACCTTTTAAGGTAGAAAAATCACACCCCAATGCAAAGGACCCTTATTTCTTAGCAAGTGCAAAAGTAATGGGAGCTTATAATAAACGTCGCAGACCCTATAGACCAGCATCGGTAATTAATGTATCTGCAATGAGTTTTGGATCGCTATCTGCTAGAGCGATAGAGTCTTTAAATAGAGGATGTGAAATGTCTCATGCATACCATAATACTGGAGAAGGAGGTTTATCTCCGTACCATAAAACAGGGAGTGATATTGTTTTTCACTTCGGAACAGGCTATTTTGGAGTTCGGGATGAAGAGGGAAATTTTTCTATGGAAAAAATTGTAAAACTCACTGAAGACTATCCCCAAATACGCGCTATAGAAGTAAAACTCTCTCAAGGTGCAAAACCTGGAAAAGGAGGAGTGCTTCCAGCTTCAAAAATAACTGCCGAAATTGCAAATATAAGACACGTACCTATTGGTAAAGATGTTTTGTCCCCTCCTACTCACTCTGCTTTTGATGGTGTTGAAGGGTTACATAAATTTGTAGAAGATATTGCCCAAGCTACAGGGTTACCTGTTGGTATTAAATCTGCCGTTGGAAAACTTGAAGATTGGGAAAAACTAGCCAAATTAATGGTAGAAACTGGTACCGGTCCAGATTTTATTGCCATAGATGGTGGTGAGGGTGGTACTGGCGCAGCACCCCCAAGTTTTGCAGATCATATGGCTCTCCCTTGGATTTATGCTTTTGCTGAAGTATATAAAATCTTTAAAAAACACAATTTAACTGAAAGGATTGTCTTCATAGGTAGTGGAAAATTAGGATTTCCCGCTAGAGCTGTTATGGCTTTTTCTATGGGTGCAGACATAATAAATGTAGCTAGAGAGGCAATGATGTCTATAGGCTGTATTCAAGCGCAAGTATGTCATAACAACACGTGTCCTAGTGGAGTTGCAACGCAAAGCAAATGGAGACAAAATGGAATCAATATTGAAAATAAATCTGTACGCGCACATTATTATTTTAAAAACTTCAGAAAAGAATTATTAGAAATGACTCATGCTTGTGGATATGAACACCCTTGCCAATTTACAATGGATGATGTGGATCTTACAGTAGGTGATAAAAACCTTATAAAAAAGTTGGCAGAATCTTTTACTTATAATAAAGTCCCTGTTCCTTTTACAAATATAAAAGACATGCAAAAATGTCCTCATCTTGGCGGAAATTATAAACGTAAGGAAGAGAAAAAAGAAGTAAAAAAAGCAAAAAAGAAAGACGAAGTACGGTATTAAATTTTCAGCAATATATTATTTTCATTTCCCATACGTTTTTATGTGTAACTAGTAAAAAATAGTATGTTTGTTAATTAATTAAATTTTCTATGGAAGAAGCGACTCAAGTTTTAAGTTATGTAGCTTATTTATTACCGGCAATAGTAGTTGGGCTGGTAGCATATTATTTTTTTAAAGGTCACACAGCAAACGAAGAAGGTCGTAGAAGGTATCTAATACAAAAAGAGGCCCAAAATAAAATTTTGCCAATGCGTTTACAGGCATACGAACGGATGACGCTTTTTCTTGAACGTATAGACCCAAACAAATTACTAATAAGAGTAAAGCCTTTTTCTGACGAAGTTTCAAAATACGAAGAGCTTCTAATTAAAAATATTGAACAAGAATTTGAACATAACTTAACCCAGCAAATTTATCTTTCTCAAGAATGTTGGAATTTAGTGAATGCTGCAAAAAACGCTACAAATCATATTATTAGACAAGGTGCCATGCACGAAAAAAATGGAGATGCAGATACTATGAGAGAATGGTTATTGCGCAACTTTATGGAGGATATTACACCTTCACAAAAGGCACTTGCATTTGTTCGTAAAGAAGTTTCAGAATTATTTTAAGGCGTAAATAAGTGGTTTCTTATGGCATACAATACAAGACCTATTCGGTTTTTTATTTGTAGTTTTTCATAAATAGAATCTCTGTATCCATCTATAGTCTTAGGACTTAAAAACATTACCTCAGCAATTTCTTTGTAAGTCATTTCTGTACAAGCGTGTTTTATAAATTCTATTTCACGCTCTTTTAATTCTATTTCTGAAGGCTTCTTATTTAAAGATCCTACTAATAATTGAGCAATCGTATTAGTATGATAATATCCTTTAGAAACAATTTGCTGTAATGCTTCTTCTAGAATTTCTTTCTTGGTATCCTTCATTAAATATCCCTTTGCCCCAGCTCTAAGCATCTTAATAATTGTTTCCTCATTTTCTTCAACCGAAAGTGCTAAAACTTTTATTTCAGGATATTTTTCTTTTAAGATTTGAGTGGTTTCAATACCGTTTAAAATGGGCATATTAACATCCATTAACACGATATTAGGCATCTTATTTGGGTCTTTAATGGTGTCTAATAATTCTTTCCCACTTTTACATAAATAGAGTGTTTCAAAGTTTTCAAAATCGTTCACTAAACCCCCAATGGCTTGCGACAATAATGTGTGATCGTCTACGACTACTACTGTATGTTTCATACCTCTAATTTACTAATTACTTGGCTATTCTTGGTACTATTTCACGAAATAATATACTCTAGATTAAGAGAAGTACCTTCTCCCACATGGGAAGTAATATTTAATTTTGCATTAATAAGTTCTGCCCTGTTTTTCATGTTCTTTAAACCTATACCCGAAAAAGAATGTGCTTCTTTAAATCCTATACCGTTGTCTCTTGCTTCTATTAAAAGTCGCTCTGGATAAAACGTAAGTACAACATCTAGATGTGAAGCCTTAGAGTGTTTAATAGTATTTGAAAAAAACTCTTGTAAAATTCTAAAAATAAAGACCTCTACTTTAGAGTCTAATCGTAACAAATCACCTTTTACAATAAAACTAGCATCAATAAATTGAAGTCGGTTAAAACGTTCCAATTCTAACTGTATAGCCTCATTTAAAGAAAGACTTTTTAAAGCTTCTGGATTAATTAACTTAGATAATGTTCTAAGTTCTTGTATCCCTAATCCTATGGTTTGCGAAGCTTCTTCAAGATTCTCTGGTTTGTCTTTGGCCAGTTGTACTTGTATCTTCGCTAATGTCATTAACTGCCCTATATTATCGTGCAACTCCCAGCTAATGTTACGTAAAGTTTCTTCTCTAATTTCTATTTGTGTTTCGGCTAATTCCCGCTCATATGCTTCTTTCGCTTTTGTTTGTTCCTGCAAAAGCTTATTTTTTCGTCGCACAAATACAGAAAAAAGTATGATAATAATTACTACTAAAACGAGCAGTACTACTACAGATACTAAACCGGCTATCTCCTTCTCGTCCATATAAAACCAAATATAAAACAGCTATTCATTATTATAATGAGGATGCGATGTACTATCTGTAAGGTAATAAAAATATTTTCCTGAGAGGTGAAATAGTACCTCGTAATCTTAATAGGTAAATAGCCCACATAAAAAAGAAGCAGCCCAATGCTTATCCAAAACAATAAATCTTTATTAATTAATAAAATTCTGGAAGTAGACAGTATTTCAATATAATATAAAATGATGCAAAAAATAAGCACACACGAACCTACCACATAAGAAAAAATTTGTGGTTGGGTTAAAAAGCTATTGTAAAACAGACTTATAAAGCAGCTTATTAAAAAAAGAACAGCTCCAATACTAATTAGTTTTCTGTACTTATTATTCTTTACAAAATTCCAAAATACATAATAGAAGAATAGAAAAAAGATGATATTATAAATATTATATAATATTGAAATTTTCCCTCCTATAATTTGAAATACATACCCTGCAACAATCTCATTTATAAAAACATAAATTAATATAATTGGAAAAAAACGTAATGCCGTATGCTTGTATTTAGAATAAAATAAAACCGAGGTTAATGCTGCAATACCCTCTAAAGAAACTGCAGCTGTGTTTAAAACGGAATTAATTATATCAACACCCATTTAAAAAATCTCCTATTATTTATCCATATCTGTGTTTTGCGGTGGTGGCGGAATTAAATTTGATTCATTTAACACAAGGCTTTTATCTCCTCCCACAGTGTCATCTCCCTGAAAATACGGACGTATCATTAAAAAATTAGGCGCAAAATTTGTCGAATTTGTATACTGCTTATAAAATCCTTGTTGCTTTCTAATGGCATTATCCATTTCTGCAATTCTATCTTTAATTAATACTGCTGTACGTGCTCCATTGGCAGCTCCCGTAGTAATAAAACCGTGATCACCACCATCTTTTTTCATTGTTGGCATAATAAAGAAGGAGTTTTGCTTTGGATACTTTACAGGTTTTCCATCTTGAAATTCTTGCTTATCTGGATAATTTGAAAAATAAAAACGCAATCCAGATATCTCTACTCCTGCTAATTCTGCTTCGTGTTCTATATAGGCTAAGTAATTTTTTATTGTTTCATAATCATAATGACCATAACGTGTAGGCTCAAACTGAGTACTGTCTTGGTTAGGTCCTTCAAATTCTCTAATTATAGGCACTCTACGATCTGTATAAGCATCATACATCTCTTTTGCTTGAGCTATAGAAATTATTTCCTTGGGAGCTTCCACATTCCCTTGTGTAGGTGGATCTGTTTTTTCTTCGCAAGCAATAAAAGTGAAGATCATACATAGTACAGTAAATAATAAACTAATTCTTGTAATTGAAGTTTTCATGAGTTACATTTTTTGGTTGGTTAAAAATAATCTTTACAGAATGCTTATAAAAGGGGGAAAACACCCTATTAAATAAACGTATCTAAGGTATTGAAATTAAATGTGTTAAAAAAAATGAAGTGAAGCAAAAAGGAAAAACCCTACAAAAAAGCTGTGCTTAGCATATCAATAAAAAGTATTTAAATAGAAAAGTACCAAATAAGATTATTCTACATCCTTTATTTCATTAAGCTCAATATTCTTTTCATTGGCATATTTAAAACCACTCTCCCACCATTTTGACATCATGGCTTTATCAAAAACCAATGAGTTTGTAGTTAATACTGTAGGGGTATAATACAAGTTAATAATAGCGTTATTATTACTCGCTACAAATTTACCAATTCTAATATTTTGTTTCTCGATTCTATCTAGCATAAAAGCATGCATACTCGTAAGCAATGAAAATGGATTTTTTGATGGAAGCCTGTTATAATACGCAACTTCAGTTTCTAGAATAATTACATCTACAGTTGTAGCACCTCTATTTATTGCCTCTTCTATAGGTACCATACTCCCAAACCCTCCATCTGCATACTCACAACCTTCTTTTTTTACAAGACTCATAAAAGGAATATAATTACACGAAATCCAAATCCAATCGCAAAAATCGTCGTAATTAAAATCCTTTATAGATTTATATTCTACTTGGTTTAAAGAAATATTAGATACCGTTACAACAACATCTTTTTTACTTGCTTTTAGCTCATTAAATTCAATTTCTGTAAAGGTGTTTTTTATAAGCTTCCTTAGATTGTAACTTTCTCCAAAAGTTTTACTTCCACGTATAAAATTTCGCAATACACTAAAATGGTCTATTACAATTTCTTTACCACCGTACTTTGTTTTTTTTATTCTGAAAGGTCTAAAATTAAATATACTATTTTGGTTTACAGAAGTATACACCTCTTTTATCTTTTCTACTTTATGCAATGCTAAATGAGAAATCAATAAACTACCGGTAGATGTTCCTACATAAAGATCGTAATCATGAAAAAGTTCTTCTATAAGATACTGCGCCACTCCACCAGCAAATGCTCCTTTACTACCTCCACCCGAAATAACCAATGCTCTCATATTTACTTGTTTGTCTTAAATCCTGCTCGTTTTAAATATGCTTTCTCTTTTTCTGAAAAAGAATCCATCATAGCTTCTATTTTCAATTTGTAGGTTTCAACTTTCAGAAGATAATTTAAAAAATCTCTGGCAACATCCCTAAAACGCCAATAATGATGCACCGAAGCATCTACTACATTTCTAAGAAAGTCTTCAGAATAGGGTAAAAACTGTGATACATAATTTAAAGCTGCTTCTCTAATCTCAAAACTATATTGATTGTTGGTATATCCTACCAATTCGTTTAAAAAGATACCATTATTTTCACCACCATACTCATTAGTGGACAAAGCAATATAAAGCCACAACATTCTCACATTTTTATCTTGAAAGCCTGTAACATTTTTCATTTTTTCAAGATACTTTTTACGTTGTGCCGGAAACTGACTCGTTAACATATACAATGCTGCCTCTTGGGTAAGATACGAAGGGTCATCCAACAACGTTTCATATTGGGTTTGCAAAGCTTCGGGAATTGTTTCTAAAGAAATAGCAATGGCTTGTCTTACATACAAATTACCGCTCTCCAAACCTTTTTTATATAAAGGAAGTGTTGCCGTTATAGGCTGTCCTGCTAATTGATTAATGGCCTCCTGACCTATAAAATCATTGGGATTAGTAAGTGCTGCTTCCAACTCATTATAACGTTGCTCAAAAGGAAGTGCTCGCAATGCAGAGATCTTAAAAAACGCCTCCATAAATGGTGATTTAAGCAAAGAAAAATAGGATTGCTCTGCTTTAAAAGCGCTTTGCTTTAACCAATCTACTTCCCAAGTGGTTATATCTATTAAAGAAACGGCTCTAACTTCGGTTAGAAAGTCTTCTGTAGTTACGTTCTTGTATTTATACTTCTGCAAATAGTTTACAATAGCTTCTTTAAAAGCCCTTTCCCCAATTTTTTCTTTTAGCATATGCAATGCCCAAGCTCCTTTTTCATAAAATGTCAAAGAACTTGCATTGGGATTTAGTAGTGCCTCGCCTTTTCCTTCTTCGCTTAAAGTCGCCAACTGCTCTGCAGAATTATAAAGTTTCCAGTAATAATAGCCTTCACCAAATATTTCTCTTTCGGCTAATAATGCATAATACGTGGCAAAACTCTCGTGTAACCAGTGGTGTGTACCTTCGGTTTCGGTTACTAGATTCCCAAACCATTGATGTGCCAGCTCATGTGCATTTACATTTACATAGTTTCTATCATTAAAACCTATAGAATCTACTACAAATGCTTCAGAAAAAAAAGTGGCGGTGGTATTCTCCATTCCGGCGTATAAAAAGTCGCGCACGGGTACTTGTTTATAATCTTGCCACGGATAGGCAACTCCAATTTCAGATTCTAAAAAATCGAAAATCTCCTTGGTATAGCGATACGTAGGCTCAAATTTAGCTGCATCTTGGGGAGAATAATACAACGTTACAGGTATCCCAGAAGTTGAAGTAATTTGCTTTTTTTCAAACTCACCTACTGCAATGGCTAGCAAATAACTAGACATGGGTTGTTCCATATCAAAACTCCAAGTACGATCATCACCGTTTTGTTTTGTGCTTTTTAAAACGCCATTGGCAACAACTTCATATTGCTTTGGGCTTGTAATTGTAAGATCAAACTCCACCTTTTCGTTCATATCATCAAAACTAGGTAACCAATTGGAAGTATATTTTCCTTGCCCTTGTGTCCAAACTTGCGATGAAATAGGCGTATCTATAAAATACATTGCACTGCTGGGAGTGGTCGCGTATTGTATGGTTAAGGTATTATTTATAGAAGGCGTAAGCTTTATAGGAATTTTTAATGTTGCTTCATCCAGCATAGAAGGACGTTGTTTTCCATTCACGGTAGTGGCTGCAGACTTAAAATTTCTTGCATCTAGCGTAATGGTATCTACAGGTTGTAAAACATCAAAATAATAAGTCACAGTCCCTGTTATTTCATTATTGCTAGGAGATAAAGCCAATAAATTAACTTCCCCTTTTTTAAAATCTAACTGAGTGGTTTGCTGCCCTACAACAGAAAACGCTATAAAACAGAGTGCAATAAGCAAGTGCTTTTTCATAATGTGAATGTAGCAATTGTTTTTTTCAAAAGTAAACATTTACAAGAAGCTAAAAGGGAGAAACACAATAGCGTAATAAATTTTTAAACAAGGAGTTTATCCCTCCGCAGGAATTTGTATTTTCGTTTTATGAACCCTAATTTCTTGCAAACTCCCATAGATTACCTTAAAGGTGTTGGTCCTAACCGCGCCAGTTTGCTTAAAAAAGAGCTTGGTATTCATACATTTCAGGATTTATTAAATCTATTTCCCAATCGCTATCTAGATAGAACTCAATATTATAAAATTGCACAATTGCAGCGTACCAATGCCGAAGTGCAGATTCTAGGTAAGATTACACATATTAAAACAGTAGAACAACAACGTGGTAAAAGACTGGTTGCAACTTTTATAGATGAAACTGGATCTATGGAGCTGGTTTGGTTTAGAGGTCATAAATGGATTAAAGAGAATTTAAAAATCAATGTGCCGTATGTAATCTTCGGAAAAACAAATTGGTTTAATGGAACTTTTTCGATGCCGCATCCCGAAATGGAACTGCTGGAAACTCATGAAAAAAGCATCCGTTCTGCAATGCAACCCGTGTATCCTTCTACCGAAAAATTATCCAATAGTGGTATTACAAATAAGGTAATAAATACCCTCATGCAAGAGTTGTTTTTGGAGTCTAAAAACAGGTTCGCAGAGACCCTCTCAAAACCCCTTTTAGAACAGTTAAAATTACTCTCAAAAAGTGAGGCACTTTTCAACATACATTTCCCAAAAAGCATGGCACTTTTAGCACGTGCTCAATACCGTTTAAAATTCGAAGAATTATTCTACATTCAGTTGCAATTAATTCGGAAAAATCTAATTCATAAAGCAAAAATTAAAGGGTATCCTTTTACGCAAATTGGAGAAAATTTTAACACCTTTTACAACGAGCATTTACCCTTCCAATTAACCAATGCACAGAAGCGAGTTATTAAAGAAATAAGAAATGATTTGGGCAGCAATGCACAAATGAATCGTTTATTGCAAGGAGATGTAGGTAGCGGGAAGACCATTGTAGCGTTATTATCAATGTTAATAGCACTTGACAACGGTTTTCAAGCCTGTTTAATGGCGCCTACTGAAATTTTGTCAGTCCAGCATTATAACGGATTATTAGAATTATGTAACAAGCTCAATACCAGTATAGAAATACTTACAGGTTCAACCAAAACTTCAAAGAGAAGAGAAATTCACGAAAAACTGCAAAATGGCGAATTAGACATCCTAATTGGCACGCATGCACTGCTCGAAGATACGGTAAAATTTAAGAATTTAGGACTGGCAATTATCGATGAGCAACATCGTTTTGGTGTAGCACAACGAAGTAAATTATGGCACAAAAATGAGTTCCCTCCACACGTCTTGGTGATGACCGCTACCCCCATCCCCCGCACTCTTGCCATGAGCGTTTATGGGGACCTGGATATTAGTGTAATTGACGAACTTCCACCAGGCAGAAAAGACATAAAAACAGTGCACCGTTTTGATGCAAATAGACTTAAAGTTTTTAGGTTTATTAGGGACGAAATTTCTAAGGGCAGACAGGTCTATATTGTATACCCTTTAATACAAGAAAGTGAGGTCTTAGATTACAAAGATTTAATGGATGGATACGAAAGTATTGTGCGCGAATTTCCGTTACCAAACTATCAGGTTTCTATTGTACACGGACAAATGAAACCAGCCGATAAAGAATATGAAATGAACCGCTTTGTAAAAGGAGAAACTCAAATTATGGTCGCCACTACCGTAATAGAGGTTGGGGTAAATGTACCTAACGCAAGTGTGATGTTGATAGAAAGTGCAGAACGTTTTGGTTTGTCGCAATTACACCAACTACGAGGACGCGTAGGTCGTGGCGCAGAGCAGAGTTATTGTATTTTAATGACGGGGCACAAACTCTCTGCAGATGCTAAAACGCGCTTAGAAACAATGACGCGCACCAGTGATGGCTTTGAGATTGCAGAGGTAGATCTTAAACTACGAGGGCCTGGTGACCTTATGGGGACACAACAAAGTGGCGTGCTTAACCTACGCATTGCAGATATTATAAAAGATGGGGAGATTTTAAAAATAGCACGTAGCTACGCGATGCAAATATTAAAAGAAGATCCTGCCCTTGCCCAGCCAGAACACCTACCCATAAAAAGAACCTACATACAACTTACCAAGTATAAAAACATCTGGAATTACATTTCGTAGTTAACACACAATGTTGAAAACTCTTATCAAGTATTAAGTATGTTGGTATTGTACATTTACCTTTTTACTTTATATTTGAGTCTCCCCCAATAGTAGTTAAGCAATAATTTTACAATTTTAATATGCCTTATTGTGAGGTGATTATATAATAGAGATAAACACCATGGTGTTTATCCGCATGTTGGCATTCATTGCGGAATGAACTCGGATTCAAAAAATCGTAATTTTAAAAAAATAATTTTTAATAAATGAAAAACAGAAGTCAAACAAAATGGAAAATTTCAACTTTAATTAGTTTAATCTGCTTAATAATCCCTTTTTCAATATATAGTTTATGGATTTATGTTTATAATTTAGGAACAACACAAGCTGAAAGAGTTTCTGTTTTCAAGGATTATTTTCCTGATTTTCTTGATGGAAGATGGAGCACAACAATTATTAGTATAATTTTTAGTGTTTCAGCAGTAATTTTAAGTAGTATTAATCTAAAATATTTAAAAGGAAAATGGAATTTAATAAATATTGTAATTCTAATATTGAGCAGTTTATTGTTATTTCTAAATCTATTTTCAATGATGTAATCTTTATTTTGTTATTGACTTTAATTTAGTAAACCTGAATATTTAATTAATCGGAATTGAGCAAGTTTATAAAAACCGAACTAAATGCTGAATTAAGTAAGTTGCGGAATTACTAACTCAAGCGGAATAGAAAAGTTTGCGGAATAATACGCTGACCGAATTTACTCAAACGCTGAAAAAACAAAATAATGAAATAAGTCTAATAAGAATAAGTCGGAATGAAAAACAACGAAATGCCAACACCGTGTATAATTCATTGCTAGTTATAGCCTACTTACGAAAGTCCTTGCGGACTTTCTATCTGTGATTTATTTGCTAATTTTAGTGCTTAAAACACGCAACGAAATCATACACAAACACGTTGTAGTGCATTTAAGAAAAACCTTAGAAGAATGAAAAATATCTTGATTTTATTGCTGATTTTTGGTCTAGTAAGCTGTAAAAATAAAAGTCGAAATTATAACGAAAACTCTTCATACAGTTCGAGCTATGACGAAAGTGAGGATGGATATTCTGATGGAACATATTGCGCTGAAATCGAATATTATTACTCAAAAACAGGAACAAGGTCAACATATACACTAGAGGTTGAAATTGAAGACAATGAATTGACAATTATTCATTGGCCAAATGGTGGATGGTTAGATGATAGCCATTTTTATCCACCAGATATTAGTGATGGTTATGCAGAATTTGAAAGTGACCAAGGAGTTGAATATACTGTGGAAATAATTGGAGAAGAAGGAGATTGTAACTTATCCAATTATGCACCTTCTGAAAGCAATTTCGTAGATGATGAAGACCAAGAATATGAAGAAGATAACAGTTGGGATGATGATGAGGAAGAAAATGAAGATGACTGGTAAAAACAAAATCGAGTTTAATAAAAGAAGTGAAAAGTCAAAAGCATAGTTAGATTACCAATATCAGAGCACTTTTAAAAATGGATTGATTTACTTTGTTGAATTATGAACTAAAACCCTTTGAAATGGACATATTTAACAAATTATCAATTTCGTATCAAGTTGAATCAACAGAAAAAAAAGGAGAACTGTGGAATTATCAAATATTCGTCGAAGGAGAACGGATTTTAATCGAAAATTCTAATTTTTCCCATTTAGAATTAAAAGACCAATTAAAAATCGTCAATAAGTTTATTGAAAAACATAGATTGAGATATAAAACAAAGGAATATATCAATATTCGATGGGATGAAATTGAGAGTGTAGAAAAAAACGCACTACAACAAAGAACTGAGTTAAAAAACAAGTCTTTTTAGTGTAATTTTGACACAAAATTTTCATCATAAGCTCTTCCAGATTTTGCTATTGCAAAAGCCTGTTTTAGCAATTTATTTGACACTGCTATAAGGGCTAGTTTTTTACTCTTTCCTTTACCTACAATTCGCTCATAGATTTCACTACAAGCTTTGTTGTGTTTACACGCTGAAAATGCACATAAAAACAAAAGATTCCTAAGTTTTTTATTTCCCACTTTACTAATTCTACTTCGTCCTTTTACACTACTGCCCGATTCACGTATGGTGGGTGTGATGCCCACATAACTGCATAATTGAGAAGCATTCTCAAATTTGGTAAAACCATCGGTCACTACAATTAAAAACAAAGCGGTCTTTACACCCATCCCAGGAATGCTCTTCAACAATGTTAATTGATGTTGTTGGTCTTGTTTTACAAGTGCTAACAATCGTTCTTCCAATACTGTTACTTCATTATTTAAATGCTTTAAATCTCGTTGTAAAGAACGGTAGACAAACTTAGAGGGAATACCAAGGGTTTCCTCTCCGTGAAGTTTATTCTTTGTCGCAGTCCGCTTTTTTAGATAATTATCTAAAAGACGAAACAATTGCAAACACTCACTCTGCACATCGGTTAAAGCTGTGTAAAGTGGCACTTCATTGATCTGCCCATACTCACAAATAGCCTTAGCATCACTTTTATCTGTTTTGACCTTGGCAAGTTTCATCTGTATGAATCGTTTTACCGATAGTGGATTAACAACCGATACTAAGATGCCTTTCTTGAAAAGAAACTGCGCAAGACGATAATGGTAATACCCTGTGGCTTCCATAACAACCAAAGACTCTTTTGGTATCCCTTTTGCAAATAAAGCAAAACCCTTTGCTTCATTTTTAAATTGTTGGTGACCACTTTGTGTACCAAACACATCAAAGACATCTTTGCTGATGTCAACTCCATAAATTTCTTTATATTTATTCATAACAACTGATTTAGGAAAGAACAAGCTACGCTGGTTTCAACAACTTAAAAACGAGATCTAGGTCTCACAGAACTGAACGAAATCTTGGTAGTAAAAGAGAGAGGATTATCAATGTTGTCGAAGTCTAAAGCTTCACCGTATATACTAACCTTAATTCTCTCTTTTGTTCTTTCTGATGTATCATTTAAAGTTACTAAAAGTCAAACTTAAGAAGTTACTAAAAGTCAAACTTAAGCCGTATATAATTTATTGCTAGTTCAAGCCTACCTACGAAAATTCTCGCGGATTTTCTATTCGGTTTGTATTTGCTAAATTAGGTGCTTAAACACGCAACGAAATCATACACAAACACGTTGTGCTTCATTATCATAAACCACTAACCAATGTTAAAATTCTTTAGAAAAATTAGACAAAAATTACTCTCCGAAAACAAATTTAGCAAGTATCTGATTTATGCAATCGGAGAAATAATTCTTGTGGTTATTGGAATTTTAATCGCTTTACAAATTAATACTTGGAACGATGGACGAAAAGCAAGAAATGCAGAAAATAACTTTTTCGAAAATATTCTCTTGGATTTAGAAAAGGACAATGAAAAATTAAACTACTATACTAATTTCCATGTAAAAAGGATTGAATACTTAGACACGCTATTAACATATGTTAGGAGTCCAAAGAGAACCATGGGAATAGAAAAATTTGGAGTTTATGTTGAACCTATTTTTTATTCGGTAAATCCAACAAACTATTCAACAACATTTGAATCAGCCAAGTCAATGGGAACTTTTAATAATTTTAAGAGAAAAGAATTACTTAAGAATATTTCACAGTATTATGCAGATTTTGTTTTGATTGAGAATTCATTTAGTTCTATTACTAGATTCGTTGAAAATCAATTTGAACCATTGATGTATACATTACCAGAAGGATATATGACAGAAAGCACAGGTGATTTGGTTATAAATGAAGAAGATATCCGTGATTTTTACAAAAAAGTAGCATCAATCAAAGATAACCGAGAGATCGAATATGATTATGATAGAATATTGAAAACGCCCTTATTAGAAAATTACATAATTGGAGATATGGGAAGAACATATAATGCAATTGGTAAAATCAAGTCAAGACAAGAAAAGTTAAATGACCTAAAGAATTCAATTGTAAACCAGGACTAAATCCGCAAAAAATAACGAAAGCACAACAATGCCTATAATTCAGTCTTGCTTTTTCGTATAAATAAAATTCAGTACTTTTAATCTGGCTCGATTCCGACCTTGAAAAATCCTAACGGATTTCCCAGACCGAAATCATAGCCGAACCGTCAAATCATCACACCATCCCCACATATTTAATTTAAAATCATACATTTAGAGAAACGTATTACTGTGATAAAATTCTTTAGTAAAATTCGTCAAAAATTACTAACTGAAAATAAATTCAGTAAATACTTGCTTTATGCGGTTGGAGAAATTATCCTTGTGGTTATTGGTATTTTGATTGCATTATGGATTAATAATTGGAATCAGAATAGGCTTCAAGATAATGAAGAATTTAAATCACTCAATTTTTTAAAAGCAGAATTTGAGGGTAACCTTTTAAAACTCGACAAAAACCGTAATCTGCACAAAAGTCGTCTAAATGCTATAAACGAAATATTATTTGCAGATTTTTCTCTCACGAGTCTCGTTGAGATTGACTCTCTTTATAAAACTTCTTTTTACAGTTGGACATATAATCCCTCATTCAGCTCATACAATTCAATAGTATCTTCAGGTAAAATGGATAAATTTTCAAATGATTCTTTAAAAATAAGAATATCAGAGCTGAAAGATTTAGTTGCAGACTATCAAGAGGATGAAGAAAATCTCTGGAACCACTCTAAAGACATGCTTTTTGAACAAGAAGTATTAAATGGTAAAATACTATCAGAAGTAAAATTCAATTTGCGACCAAGAACTTCGAGTGAACTTACAACTGATAAATTAAATTATATCGAATTTTTTAGTCATCCTGAATTCAGAAATAAACTCACAATTGCAATACTTCATCTGAAATTGATTAATGACGAGGGAGAGATTTTAAGAAATGAGCTGGTAGAATTAAACAAATTGATTGGAGAAAATATAAATCGATTAAATAAATAACGAAAGCACAACAATGTATAACCGCAATTACGGCGGAATCGACTGTGTCCAAATCCACTCGGAATTGCTAAAGTCAATGCTAAATCGAAAATTAATGCATATAAATCCATAACTAACGGTTATAGATAAACATCGTATCCATTATCACCCCATCCCCCACTTATTTAATTTAAAATCATACATTTAGGGAAACGTATTACTTGTGATAAAATTCTTTAGAAAAATTCGTCAAAAAATGCTCACTGAAAATAAGTTCAGTAAATACTTGCTGTATGCAATTGGCGAAATTGTACTGGTTGTTATTGGGATTTTAATAGCCCTTTCTATAAATAATTGGAACAACAACAATAAAGACAGGAAATTAGAGAAGCTATATATATCGGGGCTTATTAACGATTTAGAAGGAGATTCTATCGCTATTGCCCAGATAAAAATAGATTCAGACGAACAAGTGCTTAGAAAAGGAAAACTATACAACTATTTTGAAGGTGCATCGTATAACAATGATTCTATTTCTCGTTTTTTTGATATGCAATGGGGAATGCCGTTAGGTTTCAATCCCACCACTACCACGCTAGACGAAATGAAAAGTTCAGGAAGAATAAGTGTGATTCAAAACCCAGATATTAGAAAACAAATAATTAAAACCTACAACAACTACCAAGTATTTACAAATGGCACGCAAGCATATTACGAGCGACAAAGAGGAGAAGTACGTAAGCTGGCATTTAAAATCCCAAGAGTTTTTGATGTGCAATCATTAAAAAATGCAGTGACACCAGATATTATAACAGCATTAAAAAACGACGAACTTAAAAACGCAATCCTTACAAATTATGCGCTTACAGTAAATCGAGATCTTACAGTATTACAAGAAGAGAACCACAAATTATTGGCTCGATTGCGCGAATATATATCGCAGTTTTAAGAACTTCTTATTTGTATTTAGAGCAACTTTATAAAAACATCATTCTTTTACAATGGTATAACCTCTTCTTCCATTGTTTGTATGAAAATCTAAAACATAGGTTCCCGCAGGATAATCGAAATCAAAACTATAGGTTTTCTCTCCTCCTCCCGGAATTTGATCACGTATAAGACGTGCTATAAATCTTCCATTAATATCATACAACCCCAAAAACAAGTTGTCTGTGTGCGTATAATTTACTCGTATGTTTAACTGGTCTTTTATAGGCAATGGCGCAATTACTATTTCAATATCTTCTTGTATGTCTTCACCAAACTCTCCCACGCCTAAAACATTCTCGTATTTATAAACCGAATTCCCAGAACAATACGCAAGACCATCATTTAAAAAGAAAAACCTATTTAAACTATACCCAAGATTTATATTAGTCCAGGTAAGACCACCGTCTGTAGTTTCGTAAAAACCTGTATTATGCCCTCCCATCCAACCGTGGGTATCACTTATAAAACCAACTGCTTGCACATAATCTTCAGGTGCATTGGTTACAACCCATGTTGCGCCAGAATCAAAAGATCTTATAAGCTTACCATCGTTATTAGACTGCACCGAACAAAACATATGGGTATTATTATCACGTAGTTGAATTTTCCAAACGTAATCACCATAGTTCCCAGAGTTATATATCTCGTTCCAGGTAATTCCTCCATCGAAGGTTTCTAAAATAACACCTCCAGTATAACCACTCCCAGAAACAAAACCGTGTAACTCGTCTATAAATAGTACTTCTACAAGGGCTTCTGCATAAGCAGACATATCAAAATACCTCCAGTCGTTACCACCGTCAACAGATTTAATATAATATGCTGGCGAATAAAAAGAGCCTACACCATATATCACAGATGTCCCTACAGCGTCAAGACCACAAATTGCTGGTGGATTAGGACTAATAGTAATGGGAGTCCATGTATCGCCTCCATTGGTAGTTTTATAGAAAACGCCGTCAAGTGTACCTAAAAACCCTACGTTTTCATCAATAAACTCAATGTTTCTAAAGTAAGAATTACCTATAAATAATTTTTGTTGCCAAGTAGCACCTCCATCTGTTGTTTTAAAAACATAACCTCCACCGGTAGCACCCCAACCCAAATCTGCATTTAAAAAGAAAATATCATCAAAACGTCCCACCGAAGTAGGTGCATTAGGAAGTTGTTGCCAATTACTCTGTGCAAGCGTTATAAAGCTTACAAGAAAACAAAGTATAAAAAGAATAGATTTTTTCATGATGGTACTAATAAGGAAGAATACGTTACAATTGATAGGAGCCGTAAGATATGAAAATCTAATTGACTAATAAAAAAGTACGATACTAAAACTTAACCCCTCAATATCAATAAGCATATATTTAAAAAATTAATTCATTTTTTTCGTATATTTAATTCTCCCCCTGCATTAAAACAAATAATACACAGTAACAAAAGACTGTGATTATAAGTAATTATTAAACCAAAAAGTATGAAAAAAGGGGCAGTTATATTTATAACACTATTTGCAACACTTTCCTGTTTTGCTCAAAACCCAGATCCTTTATTATTTCAAACGTGGTATTTAAATTTCTTTCAATCAAGTGATGCAGGTATGCAGTATGTAATATCAAATATAGACCCCCCTATTTTTCCATATATAACTATTGAAGAAGATTTAACGTTCGAAGGTCAAGGAGCTTGTAATACATATAATGGCGTATATAATGCAACATCTAGTAATTCTGAATTAACTGCTATTGAGTTTACTAACACAACAGAAAATTGTGGCATACAAACACATAATTCGTTCGAAAATGAATATTTCGACTATATCAATTTTGGAGGATGGTATTCTATTTCTGCTGAAGGCAATGATTGGGTGTTAATAATTAATAACCCCGTATTTGGACAAGCTATCTATAGAAACTTCCCGCTTTCTACTCCAGAATTTGATGTAAATAGTATTAAAGTGTTTCCAAACCCAACAAACTCAATTATATTTATACAACCCAATCAAATTACAATTACAAAAGTTGAAATTTTTAATTATTCTGGTCAGCTTATAAAAACCAAGCACGATAATTACGAATCTATTGATATATCACAATTAGACTCTGGAGTTTATATTATGAATATTTATACCGAGTTAGGCATAGTAAACAAGAAAATAATAAAACAGTAAATTATGAAAACACTAAATTTACACTCCTGGCATTCGTAGTAACATTTTCTAGTTACGCACAAGATCCACAGCTTTTTGAAAACACTTGGTATTTAAATAATATGGTAGTTGATGGAACTACTTATGTTACTCCTTCAAATAATGAAGTCCCGTACGTGGGTTTAGAATTTAATTTAGGTAGTTCTCAATTCAGTTCAAATGTTTGTAACACTGGAGTTGCAGATGTAAACTTTGATTCGTCAAATCCAACATTCAATTTTATAGGTGAATTATTTATAACATTAATACAATGTACTCCAGAATCTAACGCAATATTTGAAGGCAACTATTTTAATTTTTATCAATCTGAAATAAACGAACCATTCAATTATAATATTACAACAGAAAGTAATGGAGACAAAATGTTAGAAATTACTTCCCTTAGCGGTAATGTAGCAATATACGGAAGCGAATTATTATTTACACCAGAGTTTAATACCTCAACAATTAGTGTATTCCCTAACCCAGTACAAGACAAATTATTAATTGCTACAACGGCAGACTCTTCCGTTTTTAAAGCTTCTATCATAGATGTTTCTGGAAAGCAAGTTTTATATGTAAACGAGATTGATGCAACCACAACAACGATTGATGTGCAAAAATTAACAAGCGGATTGTATTTTATTTCTTTGGAAAACAGACAAGGGCAAACTGTGGTAAAAAAGTTTGTAAAGAATTAAATACGTCTTAACTTCATAAATCTTTACATAAAAGCAACCACAATTACTGTCAAAATACAGCAAAAAACAACGTAATAAGTCCTCATAGCTAGTTGCGGTCTCCTTGCGGTCTAGTTGCGGTCTAGTTGCGGTGAACTTGCGGTGAACTTGCGGTGAAATTCAAATTCCGAAAATAAAAAAATTATATAAATGCAAATCTGTACTTTAGTAACGTAACATTTCCATACTATGGATAAAAGTCTAAACGCAGCTCACGTATTTAATAAAAGCGCACAACTATATCAAGAAAAATATATGGATGTGAGTTTGTACCACGACTCATTAAATACCTTTTGCAACTACATTCCACATAAAAATGCCACTATCTTAGAACTTGCCTGTGGACCAGGAAACGTTACTAAATATCTACTTAAACAACAGCCAGAGTTTAAAATTCTAGGAACAGATGTAGCACCCAATATGATTGCTTTAGCAAAAGCAAACAATCCAAATGCTACTTTTAAAGTAATGGATTGTAGAACCATTGGGAGCCTAAAAGAGAAATATAATGCTATTATGTGTGGCTTTTGCTTGCCGTATTTATCCAAAGAAGAGGTCTTGCAACTTATTACAGATGCTTCAAAAATAATTCAAGACAATGGGGTTATTTACATAAGCACAATAGAAGGTGACTACAGCAATTCAAAACTTGAAAAAGGAAGCACAGGAGATGAAATATATATGCATTACCATCAAGCAGAATATGTAACCGAAGCCTTAAAAAATAACGGTTTTAATAATATAGATATTCAACGTATCAACACACCAACAAAAGAGAATACAATCACTACAGATTTAATTCTCATAGCACGAAAATAAAAAGTATCTTTCTTACTGTAAACCATCAAACGTTACTTTTTTGAAACACATTACACGCACCGTTTGGATCTTATCATTGGTAAGTCTCTTTACAGACACGGCAAGCGAAATGCTATACCCCATTCTTCCTATTTATTTGCAAAGCATTGGGTTTTCAATTTTACTTATTGGCATTCTTGAAGGTATTGCCGAAGCCACTGCAGGGCTTAGTAAAGGTTATTTTGGGCAGCTATCAGACAGTAATGCAAAGCGAGCACCTTTTGTTCAAATAGGCTATTTGTTAAGCGCCATTTCTAAACCCATGATGGCTTTTTTTGTATTCCCCATCTGGATTCTTTTTGTACGCACCGTAGATAGATTAGGAAAAGGAATTAGAACTGGAGCGAGAGACGCCATGCTGTCTGAAGAATGTACTCCTGCAACAAAAGGTAAAATATTTGGTTTTCATCGTTCTATGGATACATTAGGGGCTGTTTTAGGACCTGCTTTTGCCCTGCTCTATTTGTATTTTTATCCCGAAGATTACATAAATCTATTTTATATTGCTTTTATTCCGGGACTTCTGGCGGTTGCTTCTGCGTTTTTATTAAAAGATAAAACCAGAATGTTTCCTAAGAAAAAGAAACTATCCTTTTTATCCTTTTTAAGATACTGGAAAGAAAGCCCTGCTACGTATCGAAAAGTAGTTCTCGGCTTACTCTTTTTCACCCTTTTTAATAGCTCTGATGTTTTTTTATTATTGAAAGCAAAAGAAGCCGGTCTTGATGATACTATGGTAATTGGTGTATATATTTTTTACAACCTCATCTATGCGTTTTTAGCATTTCCGTTAGGCAGTCTAGCAGATAAAATAGGATTAAAAAAAATGTTTTTAATTGGTTTATGTGTTTTTAGTCTGGTCTATTTTGGAATAGCAACTACATCAAACCTATACATAATTATAACATTATTCTTTGGCTACGGAATGTACGCAGCAGCCACCGAAGGGGTCAGCAAAGCATGGATAAGCAACATCGTTAAAGACGAAAATACTGCAACCGCTATTGGGACATATGCTGCTTTTCAAAGTATTGGGTCTATGGTTGCAAGTACTGGAGCGGGATTGCTTTGGTTTTATTTTGGTGCAAGTGTTACTTTTTTTGCAACAGCCATTGCTACATTAATAGTGATAATTTACTTTGTGAGTTCAAAAAAAATATAACTACAGTATTATTCTTCGTTTGCTAGCAAGGCTACAAAAGTTTCAAAATCCTTTTTAAATTCGGTATACTTCTCTCCTGTTGCAGGACCATTAAAACCTGTGTGTATTTTACGAACTATCCCTTTTTTATCAATAAAAATAGTGGTTGGATACGATAAAACCTGCGTGAGCATTGGGAGTTTTTTATTCGCTTCTTTTTTATCACTTGTACCGTATTGTGCAAGTAATATGGGGTAAGGTATTCCTATTTTCTCTTTCAAACGGTTTATAGAAGTTAACGCCTTCTCTTTTGTTTTAGCATATTCAAAAGCTAGTGAAATAAACTCCACATTTTCACTTTTAGTTCCGTAATAACTAGTGTAATATTTAGTTTCATCCAAGCAATTAGGACACCACGACCCCATAATTTGAACAATAACCACCTTATTTTTATATGCAGGGTCGTTTAAAGAAACCAACTCCCCCTCTGTATTCGGAAATGAAAATTCTATACGTTCGTACCCTTCTTTTAAAAAAGTAAGCGAATCTTCACTTGGAAGTTCATAAGCTTCATTACGTTTAGCCGTAAAAGGTTCCTTAAAATGGTTACCACTATAGAATGTCCCATTCATGACACTGTCTTTTACTTCAGCTTCAAACAAAAAAGCGTGGGCTCCATCAAAAGTAGAAAGTTTAAGAGAATCACCCTCAACAATTCCATCCAAATAGCGATAATCTCCTGTAGTCGTTCTAAAAGTTCCTGTAAGCTTATTCCCTATTTGCTCAAAAACTCCTTTTGCAACATACCGATCTGCTTCAGTGTCTGGGCTAAAAACAGTTTCCCACACACCAGTTATTTCTTGTGTAGGTGCTTTTTTTACAGGAAATCGCATTTCTTTATCCAACTTCATTACAAAGGGAACTACTCTATCTAAACTTGGTGTAATAAAATTTCCCGAAATACTATCTGCGGTAAATGTACCTTTAAAAATCCCTTCAAAAACGGGCATTTTTATTGTAATAGAATCTTTAAGTATAGTAACTTCTGAAACCTCAATCTCTTCTTCGGCATTAAAAATTACTAAAGAATTATCTGCATTATACTGAAACAAAAAAGGGAGTTCCTTAGAATCATCTAATAATAAAACTGCACGCCAAGCACCTGCTTTTGGGGATTTAATTTCTTTCCCGCAAGAAATAAACAATAAAACAATACAGACTTGGATAAAATACTTCATTAATTTTTAAAATTTCTTTAAACTCAACGTATAAAAATAGCCACAAAAAACGAGGTAAATGCTATCTTTGCGCTTTGTTAAGAATAATTTATGAAGATTTCGTACAACTGGCTAAAGCAATTTGTTAATCTGGACTGGGATTCAGAAAAAACTGGAGAACTACTAACAGATTTAGGATTAGAAATTGAAGGTATAGAGTCCTTTTCTTCTGTACCGGGCGGATTAGAAGGTGTTATTGTAGGGCATGTATTATCCTGCAAACAACACGAAAATGCAGATCGCTTAAAAGTAACTCAAGTAGATTTAGGTAATGGAGAAACCGTACAAATTGTATGTGGAGCTCCTAATGTGGCTGCAGGACAAAAAGTGCCCGTTGCAACAATAGGTACTACATTGTACGATGCAGATGGAAATCCTTTTCAGATTAAAAAGGGAAAAATTAGAGGTGAAGTTAGTGAAGGAATGATTTGTGCAGAAGATGAATTAGGTCTTGGAAGTAATCACGAAGGCATTATGATTCTTGATGAAAAATTAGAGCCTGGTACTTCTGTAGCGTCTATTCTGGAAGTAGAAAACGACGAAGTCTTTGAAATAGGATTAACTCCAAATCGTGCAGACGCTATGAGTCATTGGGGTGTAGCCCGCGATCTACGTGCTGGGTTAATTCAGCAAGATATTTCATTAGAATTAATTACACCTTCTACCAGTAATTTTAATGTAGAAAACAGAACATTAAAAATTGATGTAAAAGTAGAAGATATTGCATTAGCTCCCAGATACTGTGGTATTACCATAAGTGGATTGGAAGTTTCTGCTTCTCCAGAATGGCTTAAAAATAGATTAAGAGCAATTGGATTATCGCCAATAAACAATATTGTAGATATTACCAACTATGTATTACATGGATTGGGACAACCTCTACATGCTTTTGATGCAGCAAAAATTGTGGGAAACACAATTAATGTAAAAACACTACCCGCTGGAACAAAATTTATTACACTAGATGGTATAGAGCGCGAACTTCACGAAGAAGATTTAATGATTTGTGATGCTGAAAAACCTATGTGTATTGCTGGTGTTTTTGGCGGAATACATAGTGGTGTAACAGAAGCTACAACAAGTATATTTTTAGAAAGCGCCTATTTTAACCCTATAAGTATAAGAAAAACTGCAAAACGTCATGGACTAAATACAGATGCTTCTTTTAGGTTTGAACGAGGTATTGACCCAAATAGTACAAAATATGCAATGCTGCACGCAGCCATATTAATTACCGAAATTGCAGGAGGACATATTTCTAGTGAGATTGTTGACTTCTACCCTAAAAAAATTGAAGATCATCAAGTATTTCTCAATTTTGAAAATGCAACCAAATTAATAGGAGAAGAAATACACCGAGAAACCATTAAAAGCATTCTTACTTCTTTAGAAATTAAAATAAACAATGTAACAGAATCTGGTATTGGAATGACAATTCCTGCCTATAGAAATGACGTTACTCGAGAAGCAGATGTTATTGAAGAAATATTACGTGTGTATGGATATAACAATATTAATTTTACCGAAAAATTAAATGCTTCTATTGCCAAAACCAAAGTAGTAGAAGATTATAATATCCAAAACAGAGTTGGCTCACAACTTACTGCATTAGGGTTTAATGAAATGCTTTGCAATTCGCTTACATCTCCTAGCTATATAAAATTAAGTGATTCTTTACAAGAAGAGCATAATGTAGAAATGTTAAATCCATTAAGTCAAGATCTTTCTGTAATGCGCCAATCCATGCTTTTTGGTGGATTAGAGGCATTAGCATACAATAATAACCGAAGAATGAATAATGTAAAGTTATTTGAATTTGGAAAAACGTATCATAATTACCCAGAAGGTCGCGAAGAAAAGAAACACTTGTCACTTATTATTGCAGGACAAAAAACCGATGATACTTGGACTGGTGCAAGTTCAAAGAGTGATTTTTTCTACGGAAAAGGAATTATTAGTGCAATCTTAGAGCGTTTAGGGATCCATGATTTCACTGAAAAAGGATTGAAAAATGATGCGTTTTCTGAAGGAATTTCTTTAGTAAAAAATAAAAAGACTTTAGTAGAATTCGGAATTGTAAAAAAGAAGATTACAAAACATTTTGATATTGAAGCAGAGACACTTTATGCAGATTTTCATTGGGATACAGTTCTATTAGAAATTCCAACCGAAAGTTTTAAAGTACAGCCTATACCAAAATTTCCAAAAGTGAAGCGTGATTTTGCTTTACTTTTAGACAACACTGTTACTTTTAGTGAATTAAAAGAAGCGGCTTTACAAACTGAACGTAACTTACTTAAAGAAGTTAGCTTGTTTGATGTTTATACAGGTAAAAACTTACCTGAAGGAAAGAAGTCGTATGCTGTTAGTTTTACCATACAAGACGATAAAAAAACGCTTACCGATAAACAAATTGATAAAATAATGAATAAGTTGCAACAACGATTTGAAAAAGATTTTGGAGCAACTTTGCGTTAACTTTATTAAACAACAAAAAAAGCGGCTAAATAGCCGCTTTTTTATTTAATAAATCTTTTCTACTACATTTTTGAAGCTGGTAAAACCACACTATCAATTACGTGAATTACGCCATTAGATTGATTTACGTCTGCAATAGTAACTTTGGCAGTTGCTCCGTTTTCATCTTTAATAATTACGTTTTTACCTTTAAGCATTGCAGTTAAATTTCCACCGCTAACTGTTGTAAAAGTTGCTTTTCCGCCACCTTTAGTTATCGCTGTTACAATATCAGTAGCAGAAAAATTACCTGCTAACACGTGATATGTAAGAATTGTTTGTAATTGTTTTTTGTTTTCTGGCTTAACTAAAGTTTCAACCGTTCCTTTTGGTAATTTATCAAAAGCTGCATTTGTTGGGGCAAAAACAGTAAAAGGACCATCACTCTGTAAGGTAGCAACTAAATCTGCAGCTTTAACTGCATCAACCAAAGTTGTATGGTCTTTTGAGTTTACAGCATTTTCTACAATATTTTTACTTGGATACATAGCTGCACCACCAACCATAACAGTTTTCTCGTCCATCATTTTCTTTTTCATACTCATTTCTTTCTTAGAAGAGTCATCCATCATATCATCTTGCGCAAAAGCTGAACTTGTTCCTGCTATTAAAGCAATTGTAAATAATGCTGTGGTAATAATTCTTGTCTTTTTCATAATTGTTAAATTTTAGTTTCTTGGATTTTTACATTTATACTTATATAAACGAAAAGCAGGATTTAGTGGTTTTACTAAATCCTGCTTTTAATCTTTATTTAACTTTTAACTATATGTAGCTATTTTATCTTTTTGATTCTTTTTCTGGAAAAACTAGACTTTCGGTAATATGAAAAAAACCATTTTTATGATAAAAATCTGTGTCTGTTATTAAGGCTGTATTTTTTTCAGAATCAAATAAATATAATTGTCCGTTCATTTCTTTTACACCTAATTTCTCTCCACTCATTGTAGTTAAAAAGGCCACTCCTCCATTTTGTGTAATTGCCTTTTTAATAGCATAACTATCTATACGTCCTGGAACTGCATAATAACGAATTACTCTTCGTATTTGATTACTCTCCATAAGCGAATCTCTAGAAGATTCTGGTAGTTTCATAAATGCAGCATCTAACGGCACAAAAATGGTTATCATTTCTTCTCCTTCTAATGCTGTTATTAATTTCTCATCTTTAAAAATTTTATTCAGAAATGAAAAATTCTTACTCTCTTTAAAGTTTTCAGAAAGAGACTTGGTAGATGTAAAAGTTTCATCATTCCATTCTTTTGTAACTTCTGTAGTTTCTGTATTAGTATATTTTTGAGCGTTTACAATAAATGTTGAAACACATAAAAGTAATAAAAAGCTTATTTTTCTAATTTGCATCATTCTTAATTTTGGTTTGTAAATGTAATCAAATATCAAAAAACAATAATGATACCATACTTGATTAACTTTAATTATTATTTAATAAACTATTACTGTGTAAAAAAATTGCTGCAAAAGTTTAAACTTTCTATTATGTTAAATTGTTGTTTGGCAATTTTCAACTACTTAAATTTATGTTGAAAATTGTTAGCGATGATTTCCAAAACAAATATTGAAACGCAACTTTTTAAGATACGTTCAAAACGTATTACTGAAGATGATCTTTTAATTGAAATACAGAATATTTTTTCTGAAAATAATAAAGAAAGAGAACACATCCTGCAGAAACTTAAAGGTGACAGAAGTAATGATAATAATAGTTTTAATATAGAATTGTTAGATAGCCAGCAAATTTTTCATTGTAATGATATAAAAAAGACGTGTGTTGATTATAGATTGCGTTTTTTAGATTCACATTTTTTTAAAGGAGATTTTCCAGAAGAGGCTATTTCAAAAATTAGAGCCTTAGAAAATCAACATCAAACCAAGTTGCATAATTTTAAAGTAATGGCTCCAGCTAAAAGACTTAAATTAGAAAATGCCGATGATCCATTATTGTTCGTGCCAATAGGTAATGATTATTTTTACTTAATACACAAATGGGGGAATGACTTACATCCATTTAGAAAACTTTTAATGTGGCCATACAGATCTTTTGAAAATCTTGTGTTTACGCTATTTTTATTAAGTATCTTACTTACAGCATTAGCTCCTATTCATTTATTTTCACCACACGGAGGAATACAAGAATATGTACTTTTATTTTTGTTTATTTTTAAAGGAGTAGCAGGAACTACGCTTTTTTATGGTTTTGCTAAAGGAAAAAATTTTAACCCTGCTATCTGGGATAGCAAATATTATAACGCATAAATTATGAGTGATTCATCTCAAGAAACTACAAGAATCTACACTGGACCAGCAATGTTAGCCAAAGGTCTTGTAGCAAGATTAAACGAAATAGGCATTAGCCCAATTGAGCGTAACGACAATGATAGCAGTATACAAGCTGGTTTTACTATTGGTGTGCCAGGACAAGTAATGTTATTTATTCGAAAAGACCAAATGGCTTCTGCGCAAACAACTATCGAGGAATATTTAAAAGATATTGGCGAATAATTATGCTTCTACAGCGTACATTTTGTCGCGCAACTCTTTAATTTTCTTATCACTCATATAGTCATCGAATGTCATATATCTATCTATAATTCCAGATGGAGTAAGTTCGATTACTCTATTACCAACAGTTTGTGCAAACTCATGATCATGTGTTGTAAATAACACAGTCCCTTTAAAGTTTTTTAGTGAATTGTTAAATGCAGTAATAGACTCTAAGTCTAAGTGGTTTGTAGGTTCATCAAGCATCAACACATTAGCACGCATCATCATCATACGACTTAGCATACAACGTACTTTTTCACCTCCAGATAGTACATTACATTTTTTTAATGCCTCTTCACCACTAAATATCATTTTCCCTAAAAATCCACGAATGTGAACTTCTTCACGTTCTTCTTCTGTTTTAGCCCATTGGCGTAACCAGTCTACTAAGTTTATATCAGTTTCAAAAAAATGATGGTTGTCTAATGGTAAATAACTTTGGTTTGTAGTAACTCCCCATTGGTAGTCTCCGCTATCTGCTTTTTTATTAACGTTTAGTATTTCATAAAAAGTTGTAGCAGCACGCGAATCTTTTGAGTATATAACTACTTTGTCCCCTTTGGTTAAGTTTATATCTACATTCTTGAAAATTAATTCACCGTCTATAGATGCTGAAAGATTTTCTACATTAAGTATTTGATCACCTGCTTCACGTTCTCTTTCAAAAATAATTGCAGGATAACGTCTACTAGAAGGCTTAATATCTGAAACATTTAGTTTTTCGATCATTTTCTTTCTACTAGTTGCTTGCTTTGACTTAGCAACGTTTGCAGAAAATCGTCGAATAAACTCTTCAAGTTCCTTTTTCTTTTCTTCGGCTTTTTTGTTTTGCTGAGAGCGTTGACGTGCAGCTAGTTGGCTACTTTCATACCAAAAAGTATAATTACCACTGTAATGATTAATTTTTCCGAAATCAATATCACTAATATGAGTACACACCGAATCTAAAAAGTGACGGTCATGCGATACTACGATTACACATTTATCATAATTAGCCAAAAAATTCTCTAACCATGTTATTGTTTCATAATCTAGATCATTGGTAGGCTCATCCATTATTAACACATCTGGATTACCAAATAATGCCTGCGCTAATAACACACGTACTTTTTGCTTTCCATCTAGATCACTCATTAAGGTATAATGTAAATTTTCATCAATACCTAAGTTAGAAAGTAAAGTTGCAGCATCACTGTCTGCGTTCCAACCATTCATTTCTTCAAATATAATTTGAAGTTCACCTATTTTCTCAGCGTTTTCGTCTGTATAATCTTCGTATAATTTATCAATTTGAGACTTAACGTTAAAAAGTTCTTTATTTCCACGAACAACGGTTTCTAGAACCATATAATCGTCATATTCGTTGTGATTTTGTTCTAATACAGACATACGTTTGCCTGCTTCTAAATGTACGTGTCCAGAGGTTGGATCTTGTTTGCCAGATAATATTTTTAAAAATGTAGATTTTCCTGCACCATTTGCACCAATAATCCCGTAACAATTACCTTGCACAAACTGCGTGTTAACATCATCAAACAACACACGTTTACCAAATTGTACCGATAAATTTGAAACTGAAAGCATATCTTTTATTCGTTTTATTAAATTTTCCGCAAAAGTAGCTAATTAACTGTGATTGAAGAAACATTAACGTTTTAAAATTCCTTTTAACCTAGAATTAACAAATTGCTCTAAAGCAGTACTCTATTTTTGGTTTGTAAACAAAGACCTACAGCCCTTGCATAAAAAACTACTTTTTATACTTCTTATTATTTTTATTTCCTCTTGCAATAACACAGAAGACAAAACTCCTATAAAAACATATATTGCTGGTCAAATAGTGAATCCAAAAAATGACTTTGTTGTTTTAACAAAGGATAATATGGTAATTGACACTTTAAAACTTGACGAAAATAATTTTTTCAAGTACGAAACAGATTGTGATGAAATTGCCCTTTATACAGTTCATCATAATGAAAATCAGATGTTTTTTGTAGAACCAGGTGACAGTTTAATTCTACGCGTTAACACCATAGATTTTGACGAATCTTTAAGCTTTACAGGTCGAGGTGCTGAAAAAAATAATTTATTAATGGATTTTTTCTTAATAAATGAAAGAGAAGCTTCTCAAATACCTCTATATAATTTACTTTCTCCTATAGAATTTGAAAAAAAAATTGACTCATTAAAAGCTATTAAAACTGCTCTTTATAATGATTTTATAGAAAATAATGATGCAAGCAGTGATTTTAAGTATATCGCGAGCGCGAATATTAATTACAATCATTATCTAACAAAAGAAAAATATATTTCTTCTAATGCAGAAAACTTAGAGGATATTGAACCTAAACAAATACCTAAAGAATTTTATAGCCATAGAGATAAAATTAACTTAGGAGATAAAAAACTAGGAACCTACTATCCTTATTATCGTTTTTTAAATCAATATTTAGATAATCTAGCTTACCAGAAATACAAGGCTAAAAGTGAATATAATCGTCAGTCTTATTTACACGATTTTAATAAATTAAAATTAATTGATAGTTTGGTGACAAACGATTCTTTAAAAAACAGTCTACTTAAAACTAACATGAAATGGTACTTAATTAGTGCCAAAGATGCAACAGAGGAAAAAAACATGTTAGACTTATTTTTAGAGGTTAACAAAAATAAGCAGCATCAAAAAGAAATGAATAAACTTGCAGAAGCTACAATAAACTTAGTGCAAGGAAATAAAATACCAAATGTACTTCTAGTGAATACAGATAATGTTGTTAAAGATTTACATAGTATTATTTCAAAACCTACCGTATTGTATTTTTGGTCTTTAGAATCTGTAAAACATTATAGAACCATTCACACTAAAGCTGCAGAATTGCGATCTAAGTTTCCAGAATATGATTTTGTTGGCATAAATACAGATACACATTATAAAAAATGGCTTAATGTGGTAAAACAATCAAATTATAATAGAGACAGAGAATACCAGTTTGAAAACATTAATGATGCCGAAACTAAATTGGTAATTAACTCGGTAAGTAAAGCTATTATTTTAAATAAAAAAGGAGAAATACTTGAAAGCAATTCAAACCTTCATAATACTAACATTGAAAATTTATTAGTTCTTTATTTAAATAAATAAAAAATGAGTAGCAAAGTAAATTAAAAAAGGCTCTGTTTTAACAGAGCCTTTTTTAATGAGAGATACTATTATAATTAGTTTCCTTTTTTATAATCTTCTAGAAACTTAGCCAAACCACTATCTGTAAGTGGATGCTTTAATAATCCTTCTATAGATGATAAAGGTCCTGTCATTACATCCGATCCTATTTTTGCACATTCTATTACGTGCATTGTATGACGCACAGAAGCAGCAAGAATTTGAGTTTCAAAGCCGTAATTATCGTAAATAAGTCTTATTTCAGCAATTAGATTTAAACCATCTGTAGAAATATCGTCTAGACGCCCAATAAAAGGAGAAACGTAAGTAGCACCAGCTTTTGCAGCTAATAATGCTTGACCTACAGAAAATACCAAAGTACAATTGGTTCTAATACCACGATCACTAAAGTATTTGATAGCTTTAATACCTTCTTTAATCATAGGTATTTTTACTACAATTTGCTCATGTAAATCTGCAAGCTCTTCTCCTTCTTTAATCATCCCTTCATAATCTGTCGCAATTACCTCTGCAGAAACATCTCCATCAACTATATTGCATATAGCAACATAATGTTTTAAAATATTATTACGCCCTGTAATACCTTCTTTTGCCATAAGCGAAGGGTTTGTAGTAACTCCATCTAGCACACCAAGTTCTTGTGCTTCACGTATTTGATCTAAATTTGCAGTATCAATGAAAAATTTCATATATGAGGTTTCTTTTTTTTAGTGTTTACAAAAATACATAACATTACTGCTTAGTTTCAGTATTCAATAAAAAAGTTTTTATGCAATCTTGTTAATAACCTTACTTTAACTTATAATGATTAAGTAACATCCCTTCGTACACTTTATCTGGAAGAACTCTCTTCAAAATAATTGAAAATTTTTGCATAAATGCTCCTACTTTGTAATGTACTTTAGGAGATGGAGTTTCTATAATTCTAAGAACTGCTTTTGCCATTTTAGTAGGATCCTCACCTGCATCAACATGTGTATTCATCATATGTAAGGTGTTTCCGTAAGCGATTTTATAAGGAGAAGAATTTAAAACTGGCGCATGGTAGCGTCCTGCAGCTATATTGGTAGCAAAATCTCCGGGAGCAATATTGGTCATTTGAACTCCAAACTGCATGGTTTCCATTCTATATGCTTCAATAGTTATCTCTAGAGCAGCTTTTGTAGCAGAATAAATACCACGATACGGTAAGCCCATATAACCAGCAATAGATGTAATATTTAAAATATGACCACTCCCCTGTTTACGCATTTGAGGAAGTACCGCTTTTATAACATTTAATGGTCCGTAATAATTTGTATTAAAAGCTTTTTTTATTTCTATGTTTGGTGTTTCTTCTATTGGTCCAGTTATTCCAACTCCTGCATTATTTATTACTACATCCAGACGACCTTCTTTTTTAATTATTTCTGAAACAGCTTCAGCAATTGAAACAGGATCTACTACATCAACCTTAAGCAAACTGTAAGAAACAGTATTAGTATACTTTAAAGGATTTCTACTTGTTCCGTAAACAATATATTCTTTTTCTGAAAGGTATTCACTAATGGCTTTACCAATTCCCGTTGATGCTCCTGTTATAAAAACTACTTTTGGCATGTACATATAGATGAAAGGCAAAGATGCGGTTACGCGATTACTTTTCCAAATTGTGAAGGTAATTTGATCCTAAAAAACGAAAGTTTAGGGTACAAAAAATGGCAAGCTACCTACATCACACCGCTACGACCATATACCCTTGCTGCGTTCCCGCCCTGGGGGATTAAACAGGAGCTGGTTGTGTAGGACTTGCCGGTGCAAAGATAAGGCATTTTAAAGCGTATCGCAAGTATTTTTAGTTATCAATTATAATAAATATCTTGCTAAAAAATTAAGACAAAAAATGAATATCTATAAATTATTAACAATTAGCGCACTAGTGATTTTTTTTGCTAGCTGCGGAAATGATTCCGACTCAAAAAAAGATCATTTATCAATTATAATTAAGGATTCGAAAAAAGCATATAAAGCTTCAGATGCAATTTTTGTTTCAATTCAGAATAATAAAAATAAAGTAATTGATTCGGTTGTATATCTAATAAAAAACGAACGATTAAAAGCTTCAAAAAAAAATAAAGAGATTTCAATTTCTTTTAATAATGCTCCCTTAGGCCAACAAAAACTAGTAGCCAATGTTTACATTGAGGGGAATGCATTCGAAACTTCAAAAGAGATTATTCTTTTATCTTCTATTACTCCCAAAATTTACAACTATAAAATTTTGGAAACATATCCTCACGATATAGAAGCTTATACGCAAGGCTTAGAGTTTTCAAATGATACTTTATACGAAAGTACTGGGCAATATAATAAATCATCCCTTCGAAAAACCAATTATATTACTGGAGAAGTATTGGATAAAGTAAAACTGGAAGATCATTTTTTTGGAGAAGGCTTAACTGTATTAAATGATAAAATTTATCAACTCACCTGGAAAAGCAATGCAGGTTTTATATACAATAAAGCTAACTTAAAAAAAACAGGAAGTTTTGTTTATGGAAAAAGCAAACAAGGCTGGGGACTTTGCAACGACGGATCAAACATATATAAAAGTGATGGGAGTGAAAAAATATGGAAACTGAATGCCAATACCCTTGCCGAAGAAAGTTTTATTGAAGTTTATACCAATACTAGTAAAATAGACACTATTAATGAACTGGAATGGGTTAACAATAAAATTTATGCAAATATTTATCAAAAAGACGCCATAGCAATTGTAAATCCTAATACTGGAGCAGTTGAAGGAGTTATAAACTTAAAAGGACTTAAAGAAAAAGTAACGCAACATGGAGTACTTGATGTTTTAAATGGAATTGCTTACAAAGGAGAAGAAAACATCCTTTATGTTACAGGAAAAAACTGGGATAAACTTTTTAAAATAGAAATTTTACAAAAATAAAGCAGAAAGGCAATTAAAACGTAAAAACCGCAACCAAAATAGAAGTAATCAATAAACTTCTGGAGTACAACAATAATAACCTTCATAAAAAGTTATATTTTTACTGAAAATTTTTCTTTAATGAAGTATATATACGGATTAGCAATATTATGTTGCCTTGTTTTATGGAGCTCGTGTCGTAACGATTTTGAAAGTGTTCCAAGCACTGGTGGCTTAGAGTTTTCGAAAGACACTGTTTATTTAGACACAGTATTTACAAACATTGGCTCTAGCACTTATAACCTTAAAGTGTATAATCGTAGTGACGAGGACATAAATATACCTGCCATTCGTTTGGCAGAAGGCGAGACTTCAAATTATCGTCTTAATGTAGACGGCTTACCTGGTAAAACTTTTAGTGATATACAAATACTTGCCAAGGACAGTATTTTTATTTTTGTTGAAACAACACTCGACATAAATAATCTTCCTGGTGGCGGAAATGATTTTTTATATACCGATCAAATTTTATTTGATACTGGAGCTAATCAGCAAAAAGTAGAATTAGTTACCCTAGTTCAAGATGCCGTTTTCTTATTTCCAGCAGATTTAGGAAATGGTGTTTACGAAACATTAATTTTAGGAGAAGGTGAAACGGCTACCGAAATTGAAGGCTTCTTTCTAGATGACAGTGAATTAACTTTTACAAACGAAAAGCCCTATGTTATTTATGGATATGCTGCTGTTGGCTCAGGTAAAACACTAAACGTGGAAGCCGGTGCAAGAGTACATTTTCACGCAAATAGTGGAATTTTAGTTGCTAATAATGGTTCTATTAAAGTAAATGGAGCCGTAAGTAATGATCCCGAAGCATTAGAGAATGAAGTGATTTTTGAAGGAGATAGATTAGAACCTGCTTTTGCAGATATACCAGGACAATGGGGTACTATTTGGTTAACGCAGGGAAGTACAGATAACGAATTTAGATATACTACTATAAAAAATAGTACAATAGGAATTTTAATGGATAGTAATAGTGGTCCAGAAACCCTCCGATTAGAAAATGTACAGATATACAACAATGCAAATATTGGATTGTATGCTCGTACAGGAACAATTTATGGTGAAAATGTTGTTATTAATAATAGCGGGCAAACATCTCTTAGTTGTTCTATTGGTGGGACTTATGTATTTAATCATTCCACTTTTGCTAATTACTGGACCAATGGGTTTAGGAGTTTCCCTTCTGTACAATTGGACAATGGTTTTGTAGGAGAAGATGGTACTCCATTTTTTGAAAATCTAGATGTTACTTTTAACAATTGTATAATATATGGTAACGAGCGTCGTGAACTTGCAATAATTCCAGATGGATCTGTTACTTTTAATCTAAATATAAATGGAAGTTTAATTAGGTTTGAAGATCCAAATAATGAATTCACAGAACCTTATTATAATTTCGATAATGCAGAATTTTATTCGGGAGTTATAACAAATCAAGACCCTGTTTTTCAAGATCCAGCGATTAATAATTTTAATATAGAAAGCGGTAATTCTGGTGCCGAGGGAATTGGATTTCCAGGAATTCCTCCTGCTTTGGATTTAAATAATTCACCTAGAAATAATCCTCCAGATGCTGGAGCATATGAGAGTATTATATTCCCTGAAGGATAAGACAATACACATTATAACATACAAAAAAGTCTTTCTAAATTAGAAAGACTTTTTTCATTTTGATTCTTTTTTAGTTCTTAATAATATAATTATTAGAAACAAAATAGGAAGTAAGAAAGCAATATAATAATTGTACTGTTTTAAAATAAATACTACAATAAAACCAATACTATAAAACAATAAAAGATATGTTATTGCAATTTTAATAGTATTCCTTTTATGATAATCTAGAAGAATCACTAAAGGAAAAAATATAAGTATATTAGAAAGTAAAGTATAGTCCAAACCAAAAATTTAAGTTATAGATTTCTCAATAGAACTTGCATGATTTTTAGTAATAAACCATACTCCGTTAACTCTTTTTAGTGCGTAGCTAACAACCATTTTATTATTTAAAGGTTTCCCATCTTTATCGAGACCTTGAAATACTATTTCAGTTATAGCAATACCTACCCTCTGCTCTATGTTTGCATTTATTATTTTATATTTAAATGTCCAATTAGAATTTTTAAATAATTCCCTATAATATTTTATGTAGGCCCTTGCCGATTTTACAGTTTCTCCATTAGGCAATACAAGTTGCATATTTCCTTCTGAAGAAAGCGTATTATTTAAAACCATTAAATCCTTATTATTCACTGCATCGAGGTGGCTTTGAATAGTATTCATAAAAAGACCTTCATTTTCGACAACTCTTTCTTCGTCTGAAAGTTCATCAACTTCAGTAGCTCCTGTATTTGTATTGTTACAAGAAATAAAAAGGCCTGTTAAACAAACAAGGAAGATTGAATAGAAAGAGTTTTGAATTTTTATTTTCATAATAAATAATTTTAAAAGATTATAAAGTTACTGCTTTAAATCAATCCATTAATTTTATAAATAACTTTAAAAATATTGTATCCATATTAATACGTAGTAATACGTATTGCTAACTATATATAAATAAACTTACCTTTAATTTATTATAGTAAAAGGCTACTTTTCATTATCAAAAAGTTTCCCGCTTTTAACAATATAAGTTAATTTCTAATTGAAATGGGGTCAAAAATCACAATGAGTTTAAATGTTGTTTTACAACTAGGCAAGGTTGTATCTGAACAAAAACTTATTAAAGCAAATGCCCTAACAAAACATGAGTACCTATTAAATTTTTTACAGAAATATAGTAACGAAAGTAAAGAATCACTCATGTTTATTAATAAAAAAACTGGCGACGGCACGATTGGCTGTGGTGCTATACTTGTGCTTTTAAAAGAAGGAAAAATTAAAACCGATTTAGAATTAGCAGGAATGAGTACTTTAGATCAAAGACAAGCTCTTATGATGGATCTTGCTACAAAAACAAATAATAAATTAGAAGAATTATCTAAATACTCAGTTCAGGATTTAGTTGATTTAGCTATAGAAAAAGGAAATTATAAATTATAAATCTTTAGAAAACAATAACAACTCTTCTTTATTCTCTATAGTTGTATAAGTCCCAGAATTAATTAAACCTATCTTTTCAAGTAATTTTATAGAAGCTTGGTTTTCTTTGTCTGTAATTGCTAAAATTTTCTTGAAGTGTAATTTTTTTTCTGCAAGCTCAAGTAGTTTTGTGCAAGCTTCAAAAACATATCCATTTCTATAATATTGAGGTAAAATTGCAAATCCAATATCTGGATAATCTAAGTTTTCACGCTTATAAAACCCACACGTTCCAATAAACTCATTAGTATCTTTCAAAACTATGACAAAGCTTCCATAACCATGAAGTTCATAGCTAGGGATATACTTTTCATTAATAAAATTAATTGCTTTTTCAATAGAAGTAATCCCCCTATCACCAATAAACTTTAACCAGCCTGGAGAATTAAAAAGCGTAAACATAAAAGGAGCATCTTCAATAGAAAGCTTCTTTAATTGAAGACGCTCTGTAATAATAAGTTCCATAAAAATGATTAAGAACTATTTTTTAAATAATGGCAATCCAGACATCATTTCGTTCACTTGTTCTGAAATTGCTTCCAGCATAACGTCGTCTTCAAAGTTTAGAATTACCTCATCTATTAAATCTACTATTTGCTGCATATCTGCCTCATCAAGACCACGAGTAGTTACTGCAGCAGTTCCAATACGAATCCCACTAGTTACAAAAGGTGATTTATCATCAAAAGGAACCATATTTTTATTTACAGTAATGTCTGCTTTTCCAAGAGCTTCTTCTGCCTGTTTACCTGTTATATTTTTATTTCTAAGATCGATAAGCATCATGTGATTATCTGTACCTCCAGAAATTATTTTATATCCCTTTTCCACAAATGCTTCGGCCATAACCGCTGCATTTTTCTTTACTTGAACCATATAATGTAAAAAATCATCTGTAAGCGCTTCACCAAATGCAATAGCTTTTGCAGCAATAATATGTTCTAATGGTCCTCCTTGGTTTCCTGGAAAAATACCACTATCTAATAAAGATGACATTTTACGAAGATTACCGTTCTTTAATTTTAAACCAAATGGATTGTCAAAATCTTTACCCATTAAAATCATACCTCCGCGAGGACCTCTTAAAGTTTTATGAGTTGTAGTTGTAACAACATGACAATGAGGCAAAGGATCACTAATAATACCTTTTGCTATTAGTCCTGCAGGATGTGCAATATCTGCCATTAATAAAGCGCCAACTTTATCTGCAATTTCTCTGAAACGTTTATAGTCAATTTCACGAGAATAGGCAGAAGCGCCTGCAATAATCATTTTTGGCTTTTCTTTTATTGCAATTGCTTCAATTTTGTTATAATCAAGCATACCTGTTGCTTCTTCTACTCCATAAAAAACAGGTTGATATAACTTTCCAGAAAAATTTACAGGTGATCCGTGAGTTAAATGTCCACCGTGCGATAGGTCAAATCCTAAAAATTTATCTCCAGGTTTTAAGCAAGCAGCAAATACTGCCGTATTTGCTTGAGAGCCGCTATGAGGCTGTACGTTAGCATATTCTGCGCCAAAAAGTGCTTTTGCACGATCTATTGCTATTTGTTCTACCTCATCAACAATTTCACAACCGCCATAATATCTTTTACCAGGATATCCTTCTGCATATTTATTTGTTAAAACAGAACCAGCTGCTTCTAGAACTTGTTTACTTACAAAGTTTTCGGAAGCAATAAGTTCTAATCCGTTAATTTGTCTTTGTTTTTCAGCTTCAATAAGCTCGAATATTTGTTCGTCGCGTGCTATCATTTTTCAGAAAAAAGTTAATAAAAATCAAAAATAGTAAAAGCTTGTGGTTAGTTCCTCAGAAATTATATATTTGATTAACAATTTACGAACAACAAAAAAAACGTTATGCCTTTAACTGCCAACGACCCGAAAAGAAAAACCTGGCTTGAAACTAAGCCAGATACAGACTTTCCCATACAGAACATACCTTTTGGAGTGTTTTTAACACGTGATGATATTATTACTATTGGTACGAGAATTGGTGACACAGCTATTGATTTGGGAGCGTTACATCAATTAGGGTATTTTAAGGGTATTGATTTAACAGATGATATATTTCTTCAAGATTCATTAAACGATTTTATTAGTGATGGAAAAAAAACTTGGCGTCTTGTTCGTAATCGTATTTCAGATATATTTTTAGAAGGCAATCCTAAACTTAGAGATAATAAAGAGCATAGAAAACAAGTACTCTTTACTATGGATGAAATTGAAATGCAATTGCCTGTTCAAGTCGGTGATTACACAGATTTTTATGCAAGCAAAGAGCATGCAACCAATGTAGGGTCTCTTTTTAGAGATCCAGAAAATGCGTTAATGCCAAACTGGCTTCATATTCCAATTGGTTACCACGGAAGAAGTTCTTCTATAATTCCTTCTGGAACTCCAATTAGAAGACCTATGGGTCAAACTAAACCTGGAGATGATGGAGTTCCTGGATTTGGACCAACAAAATTATTAGATTTTGAATTAGAAATGGCTTTTATTACTACAGATACTAACGATTTAGGTAAGCGTGTTTCTGTAAAAGAAGCAGAAGATTATATATTTGGATTGGTTTTATTTAATGATTGGAGCGCTAGAGATATACAAGCATGGGAGTATGCACCACTTGGGCCATTTTTAGGAAAAAACTTTGCTTCAACCATATCACCCTGGATAGTAACTTTGGATGCATTAGAACAATTTAGAACAGAAGGACCTTCTCAAGATCCTAAACCATTACCATACTTGCAACAAGGAAAAAGAAAAAACTTTGATATTAAATTACAAGCCGCAATACAACCAGAGGGTGGAGATGAGACCATAGTCGCAAATTCTAATTTCAAGTATATGTATTGGTCTATGGCGCAACAATTAGCACATCATACTGTAAATGGTTGTAATGTTCGTAGTGGAGATATGATGGGAAGTGGAACAATCTCTGGTCCTACTAAAGACTCGTATGGTTCTATGCTAGAACTTACCTGGAGAGGACAAAACCCAATTACATTGAGTGATGGCACTAAACGTAAATTTATTGACGATAACGATACCGTTATTATGCGCGCATATTGTCAAAATGATAAAATGCGAATTGGTTTTGGCGAATGTAGCGGTAAAGTCTTGCCAGCACTAGAATAATTAGTTTTGGCATTACTATTGTATTTTACTTCTCGAACCTTAATACTTTTGGTATGAGAAAAATTACTTCACTAATCGTTTGCCTGTTATTACTTTCAGCATGTAATAGCGTTAAAAGAAACCAGAGGTTTCTTGCTCAAGGTAATTATGAGCAAGCCATAGAGCTTGCTGTAAAAAAACTACAGAAAGATAAATCATCTCAAAAAAACGATGCTCATATCGTATTGTTAGAAGATGCTTTTAAAAAAGATGTAGAAACAACTTCTGAAAGAATTTCTTTTCTGAAAAAAGAAAATAATCCAAGAAATACTCAAGAAATATACAGTCTATATCGCGATTTAAACTATAAGCAGAATTTATTACGCCCATTATTACCTCTATATAGTGAATCTTTAGGGAGAAATGCCAAATTTAAATTGGTTGATTATAGTGATGATATTATTGCTGCTAAACAGGCTTACTTAGCCTATTTATATAATGAAGCATCATTATATATGAAAAAACAAACCATAAAAGACTATCGAACTGCTTTTACTATTTATTGTGATATTGAAGAAATTCAAACAAACTATAAAGACGTAGCGAAACTTAAAGAAGATGCTCACTTTTTTGGAACTAGTTTTATATTTGTTTCTCTTAACAATCGCAGTGGGCAAATAATACCAAGAAGATTAGAACGCGAGTTATTAGATTTTAACACGTATGGTCTAGATGATTTTTGGACAGAATATCATTCAGAACATCAACAAAATATTGTTTATAATCAAGGTATTACTTTAAATTTTAGAGATATCGCTATTTCTCCAGAACGTATTTCAGAAAAAGAAGAACGCAGAACTAAGAGAATAAAAGATGGTTGGCAATATAAAGTTGATAGCAATGGTAATGCAGTAAAAGATAGTTTAGGAAATAAAATTAAAGAAGATAAATTTATCACCGTTACTGCAACCTTGTATTCTACACTTCAAGAGAAGTCTGCTATAGTTGCTGGTAATATTGTTTATCGTGATTTACTAAACCGAAGAGATTTAAATAACTTTCCTTTATCTAGCGAATTTATATTCGAAAATATGTTTGCAACATTTCGAGGTGATGAGAGAGCATTAAATACAGAAGATTTAAAACTAATAAAAAATAGATTCGTTTATTTTCCTAATAATGAACAAATGATTCTAGATGCTGGCGAAGATATTAAACAGCGTTTAAAAGAAATCCTTAGAAATAATAGTATCCAATAAAAAAGGCTCCAATTGGAGCCTTTTTTTAAATATACTTTTCTATGTGAGAAGCATCTATACTATTATGAGAGTCATGATGAACAACTAATCCGTTTTTAATAATTAATAATTGTGGACTCTCATGGATTACTTTAAATCGAGCTGCAATCTCATTAGACAAGTCTCTATTTTGTAATAAATCAAGAAAGTATAATTTAACTTGATTTTCTGTTAGATTATATGACTTTTCAAATTCTTTTAAAACCATTCTACTAATTCCACATCGAGTAGAATGTTTAAATATAACAACAGGTTTAGATAAAGACTCTTTTATAATGGCATCCAATTGATCTATTTGAGAAAGTACATGCCAAGGTATTTCAATTATCTCCTCTTTTACTATATCTCTTTGCGTCTTTTTAAGTTTATCAAAAAATCCCATTGTATCTAAGTTTCTGTTTTAAACAAAGATACCATTTTGACATTCATTTTTTCTGAAAGAAATGATAAATTCTGAAACTAAATCAGTCATAATGTCTTGTTAATTCGTTAAAAATCAGTCATAATGTCTTAAATTTAATATGGCTTATAATTTGAAACTAACACTTTGAAATTAAAGAATAAAGTTTTTAGGAATTAGAAATATCAACTAAAACAAGACATAATGAATTTTAATAATTTTACAATAAAATCTCAAGAAGCTGTCCAGCAAGCTCAACAGCTTGCACAAAGTTTAGGGCACCAACAAATTGAGAATGAACATATACTAAAAGCCATATTTGAGGTTGATGAAAATGTAACGCCATTTTTACTTAAAAAGCTTAATGTAAATACTATTTTGTTGCAACAAATTCTAGATAAACAATTGGAAAGCTTTCCAAAAGTTTCGGGAGGAGATATTATGTTATCTCGAGAAGCCAACAAAGCACTTACGGAAGCTAGTATCATCTCAAAGAAAATGAATGATGAGTATGTGTCTATAGAGCATCTATTATTAGCCATTTTCGATTCAAAAAGTAATATAGCGCAAACCTTAAAAGATCAAGGAGTTACTGAAAAAGGATTAAAAGCGGCAATAAATGAATTAAGAAAAGGAGAATCTGTTACATCTCAAAGTGCAGAAGAAACATACAATTCTCTAAATAAGTATGCAAGAAATCTTAATGAACTTGCAAGTACAGGTAAATTAGACCCGGTAATTGGAAGGGACGAGGAGATTCGTAGAATATTGCAAATTCTTTCTCGTAGAACCAAAAACAACCCTATGTTGGTTGGAGAGCCAGGTACAGGTAAAACTGCTATTGCAGAAGGACTTGCACATCGAATCGTTGATGGGGATGTACCTGAAAATTTAAAAACTAAAGTTGTTTATTCTTTAGATATGGGTGCCTTAATTGCAGGTGCTAAATTTAAAGGTGAGTTTGAAGAGCGTTTAAAAGCAGTAATTAAAGAAGTAACTTCTAGTGATGGTGATATTGTTTTATTTATAGATGAAATTCACACACTTGTAGGTGCTGGTGGTGGACAAGGAGCTATGGATGCTGCTAATATTTTAAAGCCTGCTCTCGCAAGAGGAGAACTAAGAGCAATTGGAGCAACTACGCTAGATGAGTATCAAAAATACTTCGAAAAAGATAAAGCATTAGAACGTCGTTTTCAGAAAGTAATGGTCGATGAGCCAGATACAGAAAGTGCAATTTCTATATTACGAGGTATTAAAGAAAAGTACGAAACACACCATAAGGTTAGAATTAAAGACGAAGCTATAATTGCTGCAGTAGAACTTTCTCAAAGGTATATTACCAATCGTTTTTTACCAGATAAGGCTATCGATTTAATGGATGAAGCAGCTTCAAAACTGCGTATGGAAATAAACAGCAAGCCCGAAGAACTTGATGTTTTGGATAGAAAAATAATGCAGTTGGAGATTGAAATTGAAGCAATTAAAAGAGAGAAAGACGAAACTAAACTTAAAACACTTTCATCAGATTTAGCAAACCTAAAAGAAGAACGAAATGAAATAAATGCTAAGTGGAAAAGTGAAAAAGAAGTAGTAGACAATATTCAGAATTTAAAAACTGAAATTGAAGATTATAAAATTGAAGCAGAAAGAGCTGAACGTGAAGGTGATTTTGGACGTGTAGCAGAATTACGCTATGGATTAATTAAAGACGCACAAGAAAAATTGTCTGCGCTCGAAACACAGCTAGCTGAAAATCAAGAAGGTTCTACTTTAATAAAAGAAGAAGTTACTAATGAAGATATAGCTGAAGTTGTAGCAAAATGGACTGGAATCCCAGTTACCAAAATGTTACAAAGTGATCGAGAAAAATTATTAAAACTGGAAGATGAAATACACAAACGTGTTGTAGGGCAAGAAGAAGCTATTGTGGCTGTAAGTGATGCCATACGTAGAAGTCGTGCAGGCTTACAAGATGCTAAAAGACCTATAGGTTCCTTCCTATTTTTAGGTACTACTGGGGTTGGTAAAACCGAATTAGCAAAAGCATTAGCAGAGTATCTTTTTGATGATGAAAGCTCAATGACTCGTATTGATATGAGTGAATATCAAGAACGTCATAGCGTTAGTAGATTAGTTGGAGCACCTCCAGGATATGTTGGTTATGATGAAGGAGGGCAATTAACAGAAGCAGTAAGACGTAAACCTTATTCGGTTGTATTACTAGATGAAATTGAAAAAGCACATCCCGATACTTTTAATATTTTATTGCAAGTATTAGATGAAGGTCGTTTAACAGATAATAAAGGACGCGTTGCAGATTTTAAGAACACTATTATTATTATGACTAGTAATATGGGTAGTGATATAATTCAGCAAAAGTTTGAATCTGTAAAAGATCCAGATACAGCAATGGAGATGGCTAAAATTGAAGTTTTAGGTTTATTAAAACAAACTGTGAGACCAGAATTTTTAAATAGAATTGATGATATTGTAATGTTCACACCATTAACAAAATTGGACATCAAAAAAATAGTTGGTTTACAATTAAAAGGGATAAAAAAGATGCTTTTAAAGCAAAATATAACTCTCGATGCTACAGAAGAAGCAATAGATTATTTATCAGAAAAAGGATATGACCCACAGTTTGGAGCGCGTCCTGTAAAAAGAGTAATACAAAGAGAAGTTTTAAATAAATTATCTAAGGAAATACTTTCTGGTAGTGTAACTATAGATAGTATAATATTACTTGACAGTTTTAATGATGAATTAGTATTTAGAAATCAGAGTGATCTTGTCGAGGAAAATAATGGTTAGAGTTCCATAAAAACTCGTTTCATAATTGGTTAGTTAGTTGAAACCGTCTTAAATTTTAATATTTAGGGCGGTTTTTTTTAAAATAATATACCAATTGGTATATTATTTATATCTTTATATTTTTAAACTCTATATTATAGTGAATAAAGCACTTAAAACTAGAAAGTATATTATAGAAACGGTAGCACCAATATTTAATAAAAAAGGATATGCTGCAACTTCTATGTTTGATATTACAAATGCAACTGGCTTAACTAAAGGAGCTATTTATGGAAATTTTGAGAATAAAGAAGCAATTGCAATGGCAGCTTTTGAAAAAAATGTAAATGAATTACTCAAAAAAATAACGTTGCATCAAAATCAAAGTGATTCACCCTTACAAAAATTGTTTTTGATTACAGATTTTTATAAAAACTATGAAGATTATAATAAAAGCCACGGAGGTTGCCCAATTTTAAATATTGGTGTAGATGCTAATAATCAAAATTTTACCCTCCTTGAAAGAGTTCAATATATCATTCATAAAACACAAAAAAGTATAGCAAAATTAGTAGAACGTGGGAAAGAAAAAGGAGAGATAAAACTTAGTGTTGACTCAGATAAATTCTCCAAATTACTTTACACCAAAATACAAGGAGCTGTTTTTATGAGTCAAACAATGCAAGATAAAAGTTATCTTATAGAAGTTACAAATGAAATTGACTCAATTATAAATTCAGAATTAAAAAAATAAATACCAATAAGTATATTAAAATAAATATGACCAAATTACCAGCATTATTAGAATCAAAAACTACAATTAGATTTCAACATTGTGATCCTTTTAATCATCTTAACAATGCAGAATATTTAAATTATATGGCCAATGCCAGAGAAGACCAATTAATTAAGGATTATGGCATCGATATATACAAAATGGGCCGTGAACAAGGAAAAAGCTGGGTAGTATCAAGCAATCAAATAGCATACTTGAGACCAGCTTTTACAATGGAAAGTGTTGTTATACAATCGCAAATGCTTTCTTATAATGAGTCTAGTATTAATGTTGAATTAAAAATGTTTAATGAAGATAAAACCGAATTAAAAGCTATTATGTGGAGTACGTATGTACATTTTAATTTATTAAAGCAACGAAGAGAAATTCACTCTGATGAATTTATGAAACTTTTTAAAGAAGTGGTTAGTCCTGTTGAAGAAGAATTATTTGAGAAGAGAATTTTATTTTTTAAAAACCAAAAAATCTAAATCTTGTAAAGTAATTTGCCCCAATTAATTAAATTTAATTGGGGCAATAAAATTTCAGAATAAAATTTATTTTTTAAGGATTGATATTACTTTTGATCCAAACTCTGTAGTTACCTTCACAAAATAACTTCCACTTAATAACTGCGAAGTGTTAATTGTAATAAAGCTTAAATCATAATTACTTTCAAAAACCTTTTGTCCAAGCATATTTGTAATTGTAACATTTCTAATATTTTGTGTATTAGACAGATTTATTCTATCACTTACAGGATTTGGGTACACCTTTAAATTGGAAAGTGTCTCATCTTCAACACCTAAAATTATCATTGCTGTTATTGCCAATAAATCACTTTCACACCCTGCTATAGTTTGACTCACATAGTATGTTGTGTTATTTACTAAAGGTGTAGTATCTGGAATAACAATCGTACCTCCGGCGTCTGAGTACCAAATAAGATTTTCTCCTGTTACATCAAGATCTGCAAGTGTTTCACCAGCATTAAATGTTTGTACATTATCTCCTGCAGGTGCTGCTGGCGCAGAATTAACAACCACCTCTTCTTCTACTCTTGCAGACGTACAACTAACCCCTGGTGTTACAGTCCAATTATAAAAAAAGTAATATAGACCAGCATTTGTATCATTATCATTAATAGTCCCTCCAAAAACAGAACCCACGGTACCTATTGGATAAGGAAATCCGGGATGTCCACTAGAAAACTCTCTAACCATTACAGGACTACTTTCTGCTACGAGATTATAATCTAATCCTGCTGGAACATAAAAGTCCAAATTTACTGTAAATTGTACAGGTGTTGATGAGTTTCCTGCGGGAGCAGCAACTGTAATCTGTTCAATAATATTTAAGGCATTATCCTTAAGTTGCATTACAACATCACCTGGTGTAGAAGAAGCTAAGTATACATCTACAGAATTAATAGTGAAATCTTGATCTGCATTAAAAGCTAATCCCCAAGGGCTCGTAGCTGGAACAACTGCAGAAGAACTAGTAGCCGTTGTACCCACTCTTGCTCCTCCAGTTTGAGGTGTTCCTCCTCCTCCATTTATAGCTTGAGCCCAAAAAGATGTTGTTGAATTTAATACAGGAGTTACAAATGGTGTGCCTGTTCCTACAAGATTACCTCCAGAAGCAGCATCAAACCAATTTACTTCATCACCATTATGCACTGCAGTAAGTGTCGCTGTTAATCCTTCACAAATTGAGCCAGGTCCACTAGTTGAACTTACAACCGGATCAATACAACCCATCGAATTATTAGTTTGAGCCGTAAGTAAAAATCCTATAAAAAATACACTAAAAAATGAGAGAAATTGTTTTTTAAAAAAATCTTTAAAGTAGCTTGATTTCATAATATTAAGGTTTTAAATATTTAATAAGAAATATAACAAAAAACATATAAAACTCTACTTAAAATCTGTTTTAAAAACTAACTCATTATTTGATATTCAAATAATAGTTAAAAATTTAATTTTTTTAATGTAACAAAATGAAGCGTTTCTTCGTCATATTTATATATCAATCATCAAAAAATAATCAATTATGAAAACTCAAGAAATCACATTAAACAAATTAGAGACAAGACAAAAGCGTAATTATATTTTAGGGTTATATATTGTTTTTATAACAACACTTACAATTACTTTTACTTTAATTACAGCTATAAAATATCTTTAAAAAAAACCTCCTAAGCTAGTAACTTAGGAGGTTTCTTTTTCATAACAATTTTTAAGTGTGTTACCACTTTTCAATTTCTTCTTTAATTGCTTCTTTTGTTTTACCAGTACGCTCTTGGAGCTTACCTAACATTTCATCAAATTTTCCTTCGGCAAATGTTGTGTCATTATCGGTAATTTTACCATACTTCTGTTTAAATTCACCTTTAATTCGATTCCATTTACCTTCTAATTGCGTTGTATTCATAACTAATTGATTTTTTGTTTAAGTAAAGATACTACGAGACAAGAGCATTACTTTCTAAAGAAGTATTAAAGAATTCTTCATTTTAGTTATTGTTTTCTAAAAGAGTCTTAAAATGTGTTATAATTTTAATTAAAAAGTCCCTTTTTAATTAAATAAAAAGGGACTTTCATCAACTAACCAAAAAAACCATCCAATTTGTAGAACCTCACGTTCAACTAGATTGTTTTATTAAATACGTAATAAAACTATGTTTGGTTTTTTATTTATATTTTTAAAGAACTAAAATAAACTGTTTTGAAAAAACACCTCCTATACTCATTACTAGCTTTACTATTTATTGCTTGTAATAATAATATTAGTCCAACTGCTTCAATTGATTTGAAAGAACAGGTTACTACTTATTACTTAATTAGACATGCAGAAAAAGATAGAAGTGATAGTACAAACCAAAACCCTGGTCTTACCGAAGAAGGTCATAAAAGAGCTAGAAATTGGGCGAAATATTTTGAAAACATACCAATAGATCAAATTTATGCTACAGCATATAGTCGAACACAACAAACAGCTTCTTATACAGCATCAAATAAAAAAATAGCAGTAGAAACGTACGACGCTAATGATTTATATAATAAAGATTTTAAAATTCTTACAGCTGGTCAATCTGTGTTAATTGTAGGTCATAGCAACACAACACCTCAATTTGTAAATGCTATAATAAGCGAAAATAAATACGTAGACATACCAGATAACGAAAATGGAATGTTATATATAGTGACTATTAAAGGAGATGTTATAGATGTGGATATTAAAACTATTAATTAGTTTTAAGTAGCTCAACACCCATATTTTCAATTTCTATTTTTGATAACAATTGAAGTTTTCCCTCCTCAAAAAGTTGATCGAGATTTGTTAATTCAACTTCTATACTGTCGGGTTTAAAATTATTGTAATCTACAAATCTAATTCCATTAATCACTCTTGGATTATAAGCCTCCCTAAATCTTACACCACCACCATTTACAGCATATTTATAAGCTAAATAGTCTACAGTATACTCTTCTTTATTAATCCAATACATAAAAACATCTTCAAAATCTGTCCCACCTCCTTCTTCAGAAAAACGAACCTCAACTTCATAGTAATCTTTACCTTTTATAGTTGCCTCACCAACCAACTCTTTACGAACAGCTGGGGCATTTAAACCATAAGGTAATTGAGCAAAATAATGAACAGAATTAACACTTTCTATCAAACTTGTTTTTACAGAATCTACCAACGTAACAAGTGTATCGTTTTTAAATCGTTTAAATCCATTATTATTTAAAATATCATGTAATAAACCTGTAGAATCTAATTGCGTCTTCTCTAGAGTATATAAACCATTTTTGCGCGTACTTACATAGTTATTATCTCTAAATGTAAATTCTATTTTTGCTTGATCACAATTTCCATTACAAGCAACTTGTATTGCTTTATCGACAATATTTTGGGCAGTTAAAGGTTTTTGTTCCTCTTTACAACTTAAAAATAAAAAAGTTAATACAATAACAGAAAGCAGTTTCATACGTTCTAATTTTGTAACAAAGTTATACATTAGGATTCCAATAGTGTATATTACTTTTCAAAAATTAATTAAATGCATAATATTTTTTTACTTCTTTTTTTCTTCTCAACATTTGGGTTTTCTCAAACTAAAGAATATGAAAATGTATTATCTACATTTCAAGGTTATTACAATGAGGGTAAAGTAGAATCTATTTTTAATATGATGACTCCTTCAATGCAAGAATCATTAACTTTTGAAAATGTAAATCGTATTATTACTTCCTTCAGAAATCATTTAGGCAAGTTAGAAGCTTTTCAGTATAAAGAAAACGAGGGAACTACAGAAATTTACATTGCTACTTTTGAAAAAGGAAAGCAAATTATAAAATTAGTATTAAGTGAAGAAGGTAAAATACAAGGTTTGAGATTTCTTCCTATAAATGATCTTAATGAAACTGCGAAAATTGACCGAAACATTACAAAATTTCAACTTCCATTTAAAGGAAATTGGCTTACATACTGGGGAGGAGATACAAAAGCACAAAATTATCATGTAATTTCTAACACCCAAAAGCACGCCTTTGATTTTTTAATGCTAGGTAAAAACAATAAATCGTATGAACGAAGTGGTACAAGAAATGAGGACTATTTTGCTTTTGGAAAACCACTCTTTGCTGTTTGTGATGCAACTGTTATAACAGTTATTGACGGAGTTCCAGATAATAAACCTGGAGATATGAATCCATCTCAAAGCACTGGAAACACTGTAATTTTAAAAACCTCAAATAATGAATATATAGTTTACGCTCATTTTGAGAATGAAACAATTAAAGTAAAGGAAGGTGACAGCGTGTTAAAAGGACAATATCTTGGTAATTGTGGAAACTCTGGAAATTCTTCAGAACCTCATCTCCATTTACACGTACAGGATGGACCTAACTTAATGACTTCCATAGGAGTAAAGTGTTATTTTGAAGCCTTAGTTGTAAATAATGAATTTAAAACAGATTATTCTCCTGTACGTTTAGATAGAATTTCGCGTCCTGAGTAATAAATATGTTATTTTTGCAAATATGGGGATTCAAAAAAACGTAAAAATAAAGAACCGAAAAGCAAAATTTGAGTACGAAATTATCGATACTTTTAATGCAGGTATTGTGCTAGCTGGCACAGAAATTAAAGCAATACGTGAAGGTAAAGCCTCGATTGCCGAAAGTTTTTGCGAATTCCATAATACTGAGCTTTTTGTAATAAACATGACTGTCCAAGAATACTCGCATGCGAGCCACTTCTCTCACAATCCAAAAAGTGAACGTAAACTATTATTAAACAGGAATGAATTAAAAAAACTAGAAAAAGAAGTAAAAAATTCTGGACTCACTATTATCCCTTTGCTATTATATACAAACGATAAAGGATTAGCTAAATTACAAATAGCCTTATGCAAGGGTAAAAAGCAATACGATAAACGCGAGACAATGAAAGAAAGAGATACTAAACGTGATCTTAGTAGAATTAAAAAGGCATTTAATAATTAAAATGCTAAACTTTTATTAAACGTTGACATTTTTTCCTTTGATTTTTGTCTTTTTATGTTCGCTATTTAAAAAGATATGATTAAAAATTTACTTGTACTATTTCTCCTCTTTTCAACCTTTATTTTACAAGCGCAAATAATTGGTAAAGTAACAGACACCAAGGGATTGGCGTTGCCTTATGTAAACATTTATCTTGAAAATTCTTACACAGGAACAACCACAAACGATGATGGAAATTATGATCTAAATGTTACTGAAGTAAACGATTACACTGTCATTTTTCAGTTTTTAGGCTTTAAAACTCTTTCAAAAAAAATAAAGATAACTTCATTTCCATACATTTTAAATGTTCAAATGGAAGAAGAATCTGTGAGTCTTGATGAAGTTGTATTATCAAGCAATGAAGATCCTGCATATCGTATTATTAGAGAGACCATAGCACGTAGAAAAGAAAACCTTGACAAAATAAGTGAATTTACAGCAGATTTTTATTCACGTGGATTGTGGCATGTTTCAGACATACCTGAAAAAATATTAGGACAAGAAGTAGGTGATTTTGATGGTGCTTTAGATTCAACAAGAAGTGGTATTATTTATCTTTCAGAAAGTATTTCAAGAATTTCATACCAACAACCAAATGATTTTAAAGAGCGTATTATAGCTAGTAAAGTTAGTGGAAACGATAATGGTTTCAGTTTTAATAGTGCGCAAGAAGCTAATTTTTCTTTTTACGAAAATTCTGTAGATTTAAATGCTGCAATTGTTTCCCCCATTGCCAGTGGTGCAATGAGTTATTACAAGTATAAATTGGATGGAATTTTTTACGAAGGAAATAAACTTATTAATAAGATAAAAGTTACTCCAAAACGCCCTAAAGATCGTGTTTGGGATGGCTATATTTATATTGTAGAAGATGATTGGCAGTTATATGGAGTAGAATTAACAACCAATGGTGAAGCTATACAAGTACCTTTTGTAGGTAACTTAATGTTTAAACAAAATTTTAAATTTGATTCAGAAAATAATTTTTGGGTAAAAATATCTCAAACTATTGATTTTGGCTTCGGAATGTTTGGAGTAAAAGGAGACGGACGTTTTATAGCAGTTTATAGTAATTACGATTTTAAACCAAAGTTTACCAAAAGATCATTTACCAACGAAGTACTCTCTTTTGAGCCAGAAGCAAATAAAAAAGACAGTCTTTTTTGGAGAGGCGCACGCCCTGTTCCATTAACAAATGAAGAACTTAACGATTACATAAAAAAAGACAGTATCCAGAAACTTAGAAAATCAAAACCTTATATAGATTCTTTAGATAATGTATCCAATAAGTTTAGTCTTTTAGCTCCTATTACAGGATATACTTATAAAAAAACATACGATAAATGGCGTATAGGATATGAAGGTCCATTGCCAGGAATTGCATTTTCTACTATACAAGGCTGGAACAGTAGTGCTGGATTATCATACTATAAATGGTATGATGAAAATCAAACCAGTTGGCTTTCTATAGGAACTACAGCTACTTATGGAATTTCTGAAGATAGACTACGTTTTACAGGACGCATTATTAGAAACTTAAATCGAAAAAATAATCTTCGCTTTAGTTTAACCGGAGGAAGTATGTTGCAACAATTTAATCCTACCGAACCTATTTCACCTTTAATAAATAGCATTGCCACAATGTTTTTTGAACGTAATTATTTAAAAGCCTATGAGCTTGATTTTGCGAAATTTGGTTACAGTCAAGAAGTTGTTAATGGTGTAGAAGCTTTTGTAAATATTGGTTACGAAAAACGAAAACCTCTTTTTAATACTACAGATTATGTAACTATACCAAACGATAATGTAAGTTATACCTCAAATAATCCTTTAAACCCAACAGATTTTACAAATGCCGCTATAGATGAACACGAAATTTTTAAAACGCAAATTTCAGCACGAATAACCTTCGGGCAAAAGTATTTCTCTAATCCTGATATGAAATTTAATATTGGAAATGAATTGTACCCTAGACTTACCGTTACTTTTGAAAACGGATTAGGAGCATCTAACTCAGATTACAATTACAGTCAGTTACGAGCAACCTTAGACCAAAATTTTAGTCTAGGTAACAAAGGTGAATTTTATTATCGTTTAAAGGGTGGAACTTTTTTTAATGGAGAAAATATCTCTTTTGCAGACTATCAACATTTTAACGGAAACCAAACGAGAGTAGGTACTACTCCCAATTATACAAATGTTTTTAACCTTCTTCCATATTACGATTTAAGCACAAACAAAAGTTATTTTGAAGGACATCTAGAACATGATTTTAGAGGTTGGATATTAGGAAAAATCCCTGGAATTAATCAATTAAATTTTAACCTTGTTGCAGGAGCACATATACTAAGTATTGAAAATAATAAACCTTATACAGAGCTATCTATTGGGATAGATAATTTAGGGATTGGAAAGTACCGTTTACTTCGTTTAGACTATGTGAGATCATACTATAATGGTGTGGGAGATGGCGCTTTTATATTTGGACTAAAATTTTTAGATCTTTTTGGTTTATAAAATAGACTTTACAATAGTAATTTAAGTAGTTAAAATTCATCACCTATATTCTATATTGTAAATTATTTATTGGGTTCTACTTAGATATATATTTCACAATCAATTGAAGCGTTTTTACCAGCTTCCTCCTCCTCCGCCACCAAAACCTCCACCTGAAGATCCACCACCCCCAGAAGAGCTGCTAGATGGAGAACTTACCATTGTAGATTTTGCCGAAGAGATTGCACTAGAAAAAGAATTAGAAAAATTATGCATTCCAAAATTAGTACCAGAAGCAGAGCTATACCAATTTGGTGGCTGTACATTTAACGCATCGAATTTTGTTGCCCATTTATCAAATAAACCAAATGCAAGTGCATAAGCCATTGTTGCTTCAAAATATCCAGGGTTTTCTTTTAGTAACATTTTCAACTTATTTTCTTCAGCTATTTTAATAAATCGTTTAAAACCTTTCAATTCTGAAAATACTCGATTACCTTTTTCATTCTTTTTAATCATTGCTATATTTAAAAAACCAATTATAATAGCAATAACTACCAAAGAAATTGCGGCTATAAAACCCCAGACAAATAAAAATATTGGGAACAAAATAATAGCTAATAAAATGATAAAAACGAGATTGATTTTTTTAATTTTTCTGGATTCAGTTTCATAATATTTTTGGGCATTATCTGTTAACTGCGAACTGGCAGTACTCATTGTAGTATAAAACTTATTTTGTAGCGTACTAATTAAAACTGATGTATGAGGATTTCTTTGATCTGCAAATCCAAATAGTCCAATAAAAATTTTTTGCTGGTAATTTGGCGCATCGCTAGGTAGGTCTTTACATTTAACAAGCTTAATATCTGCTCCACCAAACCATCCTTTTCTAGGAATTTCTTCCATTTTTAGAAACCCTTTTGAACCCCAATAAGGAATTAAAGAAATTAAATCTGAGGTATCGCTACTGTCATTAATTAAAAAGCCAACCATTGCTGGATCCATATCTTTGGGTGGATAGTAACTTGTTGTAGCAACAACCTTATCATCTTTTCCAAATTTTTTCCAAATCATATAAAATAAAGTGATGAAAAAGCCTAAGATTAAAGTCCAACCATATTCAGACCAAAATGGCCAAAGTGGTTTAATTTCAATAATTGAGTTGGTTGGTAACTTTATTAAAATTGTAACATTTTGACCCGAATAGGATACAAAATTTGACTTTGATTTTCCTATAATTGTTTCAGAATTATAAATGACATTAAAATCTGTACTAAGTGTTGTAATTCCCGTATTTCCTGAATAGACAAACACATCATCTTCACTAACTGATGTCCCATCTGGAAGATGAATTATAAAATCAATAGAATTAAAAGCAGCCCACCAACCATCTGGTTTTATATTCCAATAAAAATGTATTGCATCCTTTTCATGTAAAAAAGCATTATAGACACGATATTTAATTTCATAATGTTGAGGTCCTACGATAGTCTTGTTTTCATCTCCAATTTTGATTTGAAAATTGCTATTCAAATTCTGAATAAAACTTGGTGGAGTTTCAAATTTATAATTAGGAACTTCAACATTACTAATTTTAATTTTTCTGGTTTCTTGCTTCCCTTCTAATGTTAAAAGATCATAACTAGTTTGAATATCCCTATAAATACCGTGTTTGGGAACAACAAAATTTAGGTCATAATTTTCAACCACATCAAAATAACCATCTTGATGTAAATAAATAACAACCGAATAGTTTTCTACTGTAAAATCTTGGGCATAGGCCTTAATGAAAATCAGTAGTACAAAAAATGTTAAAACATTCTTTTTCATTACTCTACAAATGTAAAATCATATATATTATAGGGGAATTATAGTCTTAAGAAAAATCTACTTTAATATTCTCACGGCTCGACTCGTCAGTTTCAAAGAAATCAAAATGTTGGTAGTTAAAAATACCTACAAACATAACACCTGGAAAACTTTCTCCATAAGTATTATTTACACGTACCGAACCATTATAATACCTCCTACTACGCTCAAGATTTTCTTCAATTGTATGTAGCTTTTCTTGTAAATCCAAATAGTTTACATTGGCTTTTAAATCTGGATAAGCTTCACTTAATGCAAATATACTTCGCAAAGTTTTTTGGAGTTCATTCTCTGCTTTTATTTGAGCATTAATATCGTCTTTGGGTATTTGCATTGCTGTATTTCGCGCTTTAATAACTTCTTCTAATGTAGATTTTTCATGCTTTGCATATCCTTTCACAGTTTCTACCAAATTAGGAATTAAATCATATCTGCGTTTTAAAGCTACATCTATATTACTCCATGCATCTTTGACTAAATTTCTGTTTTTTGCGAAACGATTAAATACTGTTACCAACATAAAAGCAAGTATTATCGCTAAGCCTAATAAAAGAAGTAAAATGTTCATTTTTTTTAAATTGAAGTTGAATATAGTTCGTTTATTATTGTGTATTAAAGATACTCTATTTTTTAAAAGAAACTTCAATCTTCTAATTTTCAATTAAATAAACACTCCACATAAACATTTTTAAAAAAAGTATTATTTTTCTTTTAAAATTGTGCCTTTATGAAATCTACAAATTTTACTACTATAGATCATTATATTAATTCTTTCCCAGAAGAGGTAAAAACAATTTTATTTAAGGTAAGAGAAACAATTAAAAATAGTGCACCCAATGCCGAAGAAAAGATAAGTTATGCAATACCTACTTTTACATTAAATGGAAATTTAATTCACTTTGCAGCTTTTAAAAATCATATTGGCATTTACCCAGGACCATCAGGAATAAATGCTTTTAAAAAAGAACTTACGGAATATAAAACAGCTAAAGGATCTATTCAATTTCCATTTAATAAACCTATCCCTTATAATTTAATAGCTAAAATTGTAGCATATAGAGTAGAAGAAAACATTTCAAAAAAATAAATGCTAATTTTTATCTTCTAATAGAGGAACAAAACGAAACTCACCATATTCCTCCTTTTCAAATTCGGTTGGTGAAGTACGAGTAAAAACTGTCATTATTTGAACATTATCTCCAACAGGAATAACCAACTTTCCTCCTACTTTAAGTTGTGCTAATAAAGGGTTAGGTACATAAGGAGCTCCAGCGGTCACAATAATTCCATCAAAAGGGGCTTCAGTTTCTAAACCAATATAGCCATCGCCAAATATTAATTTTTTTGGTCTGTACCCTAGTTTAGGCAAAAACAATTTCGTCTTTTTAAATAATTCATTTTGACGCTCAATAGAATATACTAAGGCTCCTATTTCTAATAAAACAGCTGTTTGATAACCACTTCCAGTACCAATTTCCAAAATTTTATCACCTTTTTTTACCTCTAGTAATTCGGTTTGTCGCGCTACTGTATAAGGCTGTGAGATTGTTTGATCTGCAGCAATAGGAAAAGCCTTGTCTACATAGGCGTGATCAACAAAACCAGAATCCATAAACAAATGCCTTGGTATTGTATTTATAGCCAATAAGACAGCTTCGTCTTTAATTCCCTTTTTTTTAAGGGTAGAAACTAGCCGTTTTCGCATTCCTTTATGAGTAAAAGTATCTTTCAAGTGGATGGTATATTTAGATTACAAATTAAGATAATAGAATGTAAAGAAACAAAAATGATTCCCCTAATTACTATTATAAAAATTGAGTGTATATAATTTTTTTTTGAAATATTTTATGTGTGATTTACAACTTTTGCTCTTATAAAAAACGTCCTCGAGATTTCTTCAAAAACCCTTACATTTGTAGAAAACAGATGCTAATGTTAAAAGCCGGAGTATTAGGTGCCGGACACCTTGGAAAAATTCATTTAAAATTACTACAACAATCCGAAAAATATGAACTAGTAGGATTTTACGATGCCAGTAAAGAAGCTTCAGAAACAATAGAAAAAGAATTTGGTTATAAAAGTTTCCCTACAATGGAATCTCTTATAGATGCTTGTGATATGGTAGATGTTGTTACACCAACAATTCATCATTTTGACTGCGCAAAAAAAGTAATAGAAGCTGGAAAACATCTTTTTATAGAAAAGCCTATAACTCATACTGTTGAGGAAGCAGATATCATACGTGACCTTGCGAAAAAACACAAAGTTCGTGGTCAAGTAGGTCAAGTAGAAAGGTTTAACCCTGCTTTTATGGCAGTAAACCATATGATTGAAAATCCAATGTTTATAGAGGCACATCGTTTGGCAGAGTTTAATCCTCGAGGTACAGATGTTTCTGTTGTATTAGATTTAATGATTCATGATATAGACGCAATTTTAAGCGTTGTTAAGTCTAATGTAAAAAACGTAAGTGCAAGTGGTGTTTCAGTAATTAGTGAGACTCCAGATATTGCAAATGCACGCATCGAATTTGAGAATGGCTGTGTAGCAAATCTAACTGCGAGTCGTATTTCTATGAAAAAAATGAGAAAAGCGCGATTTTTTCAGCGAGACGCATATATCTCTGTAGATTTTTTAGATAAAAAATGTGAAGTTGTAAAAATGAAGGATGCACCAGAAGTACCAGATGATTTTGCAATGGTTCTAACCAATGCAGAAGGTGTAAAAAAACAAATCTATTTTGACAATCCACACGTGAATAATAATAATGCCATTCTAGATGAGCTAAATGCATTTGCAGATGCTATAAATACAGATACTACTCCAGTTGTTTCATTAGGACAAGGAGCAGAAGCACTTCGAGTTGCAATGCAAATTATTTCAAATTTTAAAAAAATATAATTTATTTATGAAAAACGTAGCTGTTATTGGAGCAGGAACAATGGGTAACGGAATTGCTCACACTTTTGCACAATATGATTTTAAAGTTCAATTAATAGACATTTCTCAATCTTCTTTAGATAAAGGAATAGCAACCATTACCAAAAACTTGGATAGAATGGTTGCAAAAGAAGCTATTACTGAAGATGATAAAACCCGTACACTCAAAAACATAACTACCTACACCAACATGGAAGAAGGTGTAGAATATGCAAGTTTAGTTGTTGAAGCTGCTACTGAAAATCTTGATTTAAAACTGAAGATATTTAGAGATTTAGAAAAATTTTGTCCAGATGATACAATTTTAGCAAGTAATACATCTTCAATTTCTATTACACAAATTGCTGCAGTTACGTCTAGACCAGAAATGGTGATTGGGATGCATTTTATGAATCCTGTTCCCATTATGAAATTAGTAGAAATTATTAAAGGGTATAATACTAGTCAAGAAACCTACAATATTGTAAAAGAATTATCTGAAAAATTAAACAAAGTCCCCGTAGAAGTAAACGATTATCCTGGGTTTGTGGCAAATCGTATTTTAATGCCTATGATAAATGAGGCTATTGAAACACTTTATAATAATGTTGCTGGAGTAGAAGAAATTGATACTGTTATGAAACTTGGTATGGCGCACCCTATGGGTCCATTGGCTTTAGCAGATTTTATAGGTCTTGATGTTTGTTTATCTATATTAAATGTAATGTACGACGGCTTTAAAAACCCTAAATATGCACCGTGTCCTTTATTAGTAAATATGGTAATGGCTGGAAAATTAGGAGCTAAAAGTGGTGAAGGTTTTTACGATTATAGTCAAAGTAGAAAAGCAGAAACAGTTGCAAAAATGTTTAGATAAAATATCATTGTGCTAATGCTGAAGGTATAAATAGTAATGATTGAAACTGAAAAGTACTCACAAAGCCCAAAAACCTACTTTAATATTGTTTTAAAAACAAGAATTAAAAAAAGAGGTTGGTTATATGGACTAATAATATTACTTGGCTTAATTCATTTATATCTTTATCTTATTAATGATGTTGAGAGTAGTATAGTGTGGGCTATTTTCTGTTTTTTATACCCTCTATTTATTTATATCTATCTCTATCGTTTCTCATACTCAAAAGATCAAAGAGAATTTCTTGATGAAAAACAATTATTTTTTGATGCTGAAAAAATAAAAATTGTTGAAAATGATGGGGGTCAAGGAGAATTTCCATATAGTAGAATTAACAGAGTAAAAACAGAGAAAGACTTTTGGATGTTATACATTAGTAAAAGTCAATTTATTTATGTTCCTAAAAATATTTTTTATACTGAAGCAGATTGTAAAGAATTTGAACAAAACATTTTAAATCAATAATGGCAAAAATAATTCCATTTAGAGCCGTTCGTCCTACTCGTGACAAGGTAAGTTTACTTGCAGCACGTTCCTATGATAGTTATACAGCTGCTCAAGTAGAATCACGTCTTAGAGATAATCCGTTTTCATTTTTGCACATTCTTAATCCAGGATATAAATATCAAAAAGAAATAAGTGGTGAACAACGTTATAACTTAGTACATAATAGGTACCAAGAATTTAAGGAAGACGAAATATTTATGCAAGATGAAAACCCCAGTTTTTACATTTATAGAATTGTAAATCGGGATGGTTTAGAGTTTAACGGTATTGTTGGAGCTGCAAGCGCTCAAGATTACGAAGAAGACATTATTAAAAAACACGAAGATACGCTAGAGTATAAAGAAGTGGTTTTTGAAAAATATCTTAAAACAGTTGGTTTTAATGCAGAGCCTGTTTTACTTACGTATCCAGATAATAAGGAATTAGATGGTATAATTAGTGGTTTAATGCAAAATCGTCCAGAGTATGAATTCACTACCACGTATCGTGACACGCATTATTTATGGAATATTGATGATGAGGCCATCGTAAATAAAATTAAAAGCTTATTTACAGAAATTGACACTCTTTATATTGCAGATGGTCATCACAGATCTGCTTCATCATATTTACTTGCTAAACATCAAAAAGAAGAGAATAAAAATCATACGGGAGAAGAACCTTATAATTATTTTATGAGTTATTTAATTCCAGAAAGTGATCTTAAAATTTATGAATTTAATAGATTGGTTAAAGATCTTAATGGATTAGAGAAAGATGAATTTTTAATACAATTGGATGCTATTTTTAGAATAGAAAATAGAGGACAAGAGTATTATAAACCATCAAAAAAACATCATTTTAGTATGTATCTAGATGGTTCTTTTTACTCTCTGTATTTACGTAAAAATAATTATGAAATTAATAATGCTCTTGATGCCTTAGACGCACAGATATTGTTTAAAACAGTACTTAAACCCATTTTAGGTATTGAAGATTTACGTAACGATCATCGTATTGAATATTCTCATGGTAAAAATGATCTTGCCTATGTTAAAAGTTTAGTAGACAGCAATTTGTTTGCTGTTGGTTTTGGTCTATTACCTGTAACTACAGAAGAAATGAAACAAATTGCAGACGAGGGATTAAAAATGCCTCCCAAAAGCACATATATTGAACCTAAACTAAGAAGTGGAGTTACCATTTATGAATTCTGAAAATAAAAGAAAAGAGTAAGAAGTATGAGTATTTCAGAGAATATTAGCCAATTAAAAAGAGAGATCCCAAAAGAAGTTACTTTAATTGCAGTTTCCAAGACTAAGCCAGTTTTAGATCTAATGGAGGTCTATAATACTGGGCATCGTTTTTTTGGAGAAAATAAAATTCAGGAGATGGAAGCCAAATGGCAAGAAATGCCTAAAGATATACAATGGCACATGATTGGTCATGTACAAACAAATAAGGTGAAATATATGGCACCATTTGTGAGTTTAATTCACGCGGTAGATAGCTTAAAACTATTAAAAGAAATAAACAAGCAAGGAAAAAAAAACAATCGTACTATAAATTGCTTGCTACAAATTAAAATTGCAGATGAAGATAGTAAGTTTGGTATAGAAGAAGTTGCTGTAAATGATATACTAGTTTCAGAAGAGTTTAAAAACTTTCAACACGTAAAAGTTATAGGATTAATGGGGATGGCAACATTTACAGATAACCAAAAGCAAATATCTAAAGAGTTTCAGAAATTAAAAAAACTGTATGATACCTTATGCGAAAAATACAGCTTTACAGTACTTTCTATGGGAATGAGTGGTGATTATCAAATTGCAATAGATAATGGAAGCACGATGATTCGTGTAGGAAGTAAAATCTTTGGGGAACGAAATTATAATAACTAACTTTAAGCAATTCGCTTTTAAAAAAATCAAGACGAGAATTTGTACGCAATTTTAGACATAGAAACAACAGGTGGAAAATATAATGAAGAAGGAATTACTGAAATTGCTATTTATCGTTTTGACGGTCATAAAATTGTAGATCAATTTTGCAGTCTTGTAAATCCAGAAAAAGCAATACAACCTTTTGTAGTAAACTTAACCGGCATTAATAATGAAATGTTACGCAATGCCCCAAAGTTTTATGAAGTTGCAAAACGAATTATTGAAATTACAGATGGATGTATACTTGTAGCTCATAATGCTCAATTTGACAATAGGATATTAACAACAGAGTTTGACCGTTTAGGTTATAATTTTGATTTAAATACACTTTGCACTGTAGAACTTTCAAAAACACTTATTCCAGATCTACCCTCTTATAGCTTAGGTAAATTAGTTCGTACTCTAGGAATTCCTTTAAGTGATAGACATCGCGCACAAGGTGATGCAAAAGCAACAGTAGCTTTATTTAAATTACTATTAGCCAAAGACACTACAAAACAAATAATTACAAAAGCAATAAGGAAAGATCCTAAAAGGCAGCTTGAGCCCAAACTAATTGACATTATTAAAGAAGCTCCAACGACTACAGGTGTGTATTATATTCACAAAGAAGATGGCTCTATAATTTATATTGGAAAAAGCAAGAACATTAAAAAAAGACTAACACAACATTTTACAAATGACAACAGGAAGTCAAAAAAAATACAACTAGAAGTTGCTGCTGTTACTTATGAAGAAACTGGAAACGATCTTATCGCTCAATTAAAAGAATGCGAAGAAATAAAATTAAACAAACCCATTTATAATAGAGCATTAAGAAAAACGCTATTTTCATATCAACTTGCTTCATTTGTTGATGAAGTAGGCTATATAAATCTTAAAATTGAAAAAGCCGATAGTAGAAAAAAAGCGATTACTACTTTTACTAACTACCAACAAGCAAAATCAAATTTATTTAGAATTACTGAAAAATATAATTTATGTCAGAAATTGACTGGATTATATTCAACAAATACTAGTTGTTTTTTACATAGTATTAAAGAGTGTAATGGTGCTTGTATACAAAATGAAAGTGTTATAGAATACAACAGTCGAGTACACGCATTTTTAACAGAAAGCAGTTATACAGAACAACATATGCTTATTATTGATCGTGGACGAGAAGTTGATGAAAGATCTGTTATACTAATTGAAAATGGTGAATACAGAGGATTTGGGTTTTTTAATTTAAATTATCAAATAAATAATCCTGAAATATTAAAATCTATAATTCGCCCAATGAAAAACAATAGAGATGCACAACATATAATTCAAAGCTATCTTAGAAAAAATAAAGTTCTTAAAACAGTAAAATTAGCACCAACTACCGTTAATTAAAGAAACTTACTTACTTTTAACGTATAAACAATAGTACTATTGGCATCTACCGAAAAAAGCACTTGGCGAAATAAACTACATACTATAATATATGAAGCAGATACCCCTATGGGTAAGCTATTTGATATTGTATTATTATTTCTTATTGTTATAAGTGTCTTTTTTGTGATGTTAGAAAGTGTAAAAGGCCTACCAGGTAAAGTCTATGATTACTTATACTATGGAGAATGGGTAATTACTATTTTCTTTACTTTCGAATATATTGCCAGAATTATTACTGTAAAAAAACCTTCAAAATATATTTTTAGTTTTTACGGTATTATAGATTTTCTATCTACAATTCCACTTTATTTATCGTTCATCCTTGTAGGAAGCAACTTTTTATTAACTGTAAGAGCATTACGTTTATTAAGAGTTTTTAGAATTTTAAAAGTAACACGTTATATAGGAGAGTCTAACAAGCTTAAAAAAGCACTTATAGATAGCCGTCACAAAATATTTGTATTCCTTTTTGCAGTGCTAATTATATCTGTAATTGCAGGAACCCTTATGTATCTAATAGAAGGAGAAGAAAGTGGTTTTAAAAGCATTCCTGCTAGTGTATATTGGTGTATTGTAACCTTAACAACAGTTGGATTTGGAGATATTGCTCCAGTAACTCCCTTAGGACAATTAATTGCTGCTATTATTATGATTATGGGTTATGGTATAATAGCTGTTCCCACCGGTATTGTAAGTGCAGAATATACCAAAGCGACTAAACTCAACACAGATGACAAGAATTATGTCCACGTAAACACACAATCTTGTAGAAATTGTGGCGCATCAAGACATAGAGATGATGCAGAATATTGTCATCGTTGTGGAAACTCTTTACATCTTGAAAAAGAAATAGATGAAGAAGATGAAACTTCTGGATAATGTCTTTAAAAAAACCACTACTTATTTGTGTTGTAGGCCCTACTGCAATAGGAAAAACTGCCTTATCAATTAAAATTGCAAAGCATTTTAATACCCATATTATTTCGGCAGATTCTCGACAGTTTTATAAAGAAATGAATATTGGTACAGCTGTTCCTTCAAAAGAAGAATTAAGTGAAGTTCAACATTATTTTATTCAGAATAAATCAATATTTGAAACATATTCTGTGGGAGATTTTGAAAAAGAAACTATTTCATTTTTAAAAGAAAAGTTTAAAAGTAACGACATTATTGTAATGGTTGGTGGTTCTGGACTTTACATAGATGCTATCATAAGAGGGCTAGATGACTTTCCAGAAATTCCTTCAGAAATTAGAAATACACTAAATACCCTTTTAGAAAAGGAAGGAATAGAAGTGCTTCAAAAAGAATTAAAAAAAGTAGATCCTTCTTATTTTACAAAAGTAGATATAAACAATCCTCATAGACTTATTAGAGCACTAGAAATTTACAGAGGTACTGGTAAACCTTATTCTTTGTTTTTAAAAGATAAAGAGACAAAAAGAGATTTTGATACTCTATTAATAGGACTCTCAGCCGATAGAGAAATCGTTTACAATAGAATAAATCAAAGAGTAGATATTATGATTGCTGAAGGCTTAATTACCGAGGCAGAAAATCTATATAAACATAAAGACCTCAATGCACTTCAAACTGTTGGTTATAGGGAACTATTTAGCTTCTTTGACGGTACTATTAGTAGAGAAAAAGCTATTGAAGAAATTAAAAAAAATACTCGCAGATTTGCAAAGAGACAAGGTACCTGGTTTCGCAAGAACGAAGCTATTCATTGGTTTGATTATACTGTAAACGCTTCAGAAATAATCCAGTTTATTATAGAAAAAAACGCTCGATAAAACGAGCGTTTTTTTTTACACTTAGTCTATATATTTTTAATTGTCAACTTCATTTTTAACAACCAAACGGAAACCTTCACCGTGTATGTTGATTATTTCTACACCATCATCCTGACTTAAATACTTACGTAACTTAGCGATGTATACGTCCATACTACGAGATGTAAAATAATTATCATCTCTCCATATTTTTGTAAGTGCTAATTCACGTGGCATTAAATCATTTTTATGTAATGCTAATAAGCGTAGTAGTTCATTTTCTTTAGGAGATAGTTTTATTGGATCTCCTTTTTTATAAGTAAGAAATCTAAGCTTAGAATTTAAATGAAAATTACCTACTTCAAACTCAAATTGCTTGCTATCTGCTATAGAATCTGTAGCTTTTCTTTGTATAATAGCTTTAATCTTCATTAAAAGTACTTCACTATCAAATGGCTTGTTTAGGTAGTCATCTGCTCCTACTTTATATCCTTTTAACACATCTTCTTTCATTGCTTTTGCAGTTAAAAAGATGATTGGAATGTCTTCGTTTTTTTCACGAATTTCTTTGGCAAGTGTGAAACCATCTTTATACGGCATCATAACATCTAGGATACAAAGATCATAGTCGTCTTTTTTAAATTTTTCAAAGCCTTCCATTCCATTTTTTGCATGAGTTACATTGTAATCATTCATGGCTAGGTAGTCTTTTAGTACCGTTCCAAAGTTTGGATCATCTTCTACGAGTAGAATTTTCTTGTTTTCAGTTTCCATAATTTAAGATATTAAGTGTAGTTTTATTATAAATGTACTGCCTTTGTCTTTTTCACTTTCCACATATATTTGTGCATCGTGATCATCAAGAATACGTTTCACGTATGCAAGACCAAGGCCATGTCCTTTTACGTTATGAATGTCTCCTGTGTGTTCTCTATAAAATTTTTCGAAAATCTTTTTTTGTACTGCTTTTGTCATACCCATTCCTTGATCTCTAATTTTGAGTATTATGCTATTTTTTACATTCTCAGTATAGATATCAATTTTAGGCTCATCATCTGAATACTTTACAGCATTGTCAAGTATATTTACAATTACATTTGTAAAGTGTGACTCATTTGCTAAGATTGATGATTTTAAAGCTCCAAAATGAGTATTAATATAACCGCCTCTATCTTCTACTATTAAACTTATATGAGTAATTGCATCATCTATAAGTTCATGTAATATAATGCGTTCCTTAGGGAGATCTAGTTCGTTCTTCTCTAATTTAGAAATTCTCAATACATTTTCAACCTGAGCATGCATTCTTCTATTCTCTTCACGTATCATCCCTAAATACCGAGTTAAAAACTCTTGATTATCTTTAACTTTCGGATTTTTTAAAGCATCCAAAGCTAAATTTATTGTAGCGATAGGTGTTTTAAATTCGTGAGTCATATTATTAATAAAATCACTCTTAATTTGTGAGATTTGTCTTTGTTTAAAAATCTGGTTTAAAGCACTAGCATAAGCTAATATAATAACGGCAGTAAAAACTAAAGACAAAAGTGCCATTCCTAATATAGAATTTAATACTACTTTATCTTGTTCAGAAAAATTTACATATAAATTATAACCGGTATTCGATTCTTCATTTTCAAAAATGGGTACTTTATATGTTGTCTCTGGGTTTAAATTAAACTTTTTTGAACGAACTTTAGTTGCTAGGTTATTACTATAAACAGCATATTCAAATCTTGACTTCATACCTCGTTCTCTTAACTCTCTAGAGATAATCTCTTCAATTTCGCTTCCTTTTACTCTTTTATGTAAAGGAGTCCTTGATGAAATATTACTAAAAGCTGCCTCAAACTGTTTACGTTCATAGTCTTTTAATCTATTAAATGATTCTGAACTTATTCTAGTTGGATCACCACCATCAATACCAGCAACAATTTTAGTCTTGCTCTTTTTGTTGGTTAATTTTTTAAATTGAATAGTATCTACTTCTGTATCTAAAAAACTTGATGAAAGTTTGTAATCTTCTTCCAGTATACCATCAGAATAAATTAATGTTTCTTTGCTATTAGCGCTATTAATTTTATAAATAATCTCACTAATATTAACATTATCTGGAGTTTCAATACTATCTACATAACTACTATAAATATTATAATAGTACTCAGACTCTTTAAGTTGCACCTCTTGAGAAGTTTCCATCAAGATTTGTCGCACATTTGATGTAAATAAATCTTCTTTTGTTTGATATGCATTTTTTATCCAATACCCTTGAACAAAAATAATCCCCAACAAAGACAGGGTCATTAGGGCTATTAGTAATGCAAACAATTTTTTGTTCATACCCCAAAAGTAAGATTTTAACATTTAGGGCTCTATCCATTTAACCAAATGTTAACAAAATGAAATTCATATAAAAAAACGAAGCAATTAACTTAAAGAATTATGGATACGAATCACTTCTTTTTTTGTAGTAGAAAGGTCTATATTTTCAATAATAATATCTGCTAATTTTTTCTTTTCTTCATCGCTCCATTGATTAGAAATACGCTCTAATATTGACTCTCTAGAAGTTTTATCTCTTTTTATAACTCTATCTATTCTCACTTCAATAGGTGCCGTTACTAAAATAGTAAGGTCACACTTCTTGTATCCACCATTTTCAAAAAGTATAGCAGCCTCTTTAATACAATACGTTGAATTTTGTTTAGCAAACCATTTTTTAAAATGCGCTGCAACTTTAGGATGAATAATTTTATTTACTGCCTCAAGTAAGTTAGCGTCATTAAAAATTTTATTTGCAACAAATGACCTATTTAACTCATTTTCTCGATAAGCTTCTTCTCCTAAAAGTTCAATAATCTTTCTTTTTATAATCTTAGAACGATTTGATAAGTTTTTAGCTTCAATATCTGCAATATAAACAGGCACTCCAAGGTCTTCAAACATCTTTGCAACAGTTGTTTTTCCACTTCCAATACCTCCTGTTAATCCTACTACTTTCATTTAAATATTAGATAATCAATTTTTTTTGTGTCAAACTCAATATCAAAAACACCTTTAGGCTGTTTAACCAACTTTGGAGTCATAAAATTTTCATCTTTATTTCTTTCATCATAATTACAAACCAATGTAAAATCATTTTTCGTGATGTTTTGAAAATCACTTATAGAAACATTAAAAGATATTGTAACTACTTTTGGAATTAGTTTGATAGTAATATTTGGTGGGACATTTACTGTCATAATATTTAAAGTCATTTCTTTTTGCGAAAACTCTTCAACTTTTATAGAAACTTCTACCTCCTTTGGCGACACAGTAACTTTTTTGTTCTTGAATAATGCTAAACCAGTGCTTATTGAAAAACTGGTATCAATTTCATTTTCTGAAACTTGTTTTGTTGAAATAAAATTAATAGTGTCTATAAATTTTGAAGGTCCAGAAATTGTGACAGAATCTGGTTTAAACTTTAAACTGTCTATGGGTCTAAATCCGTTTTTATACGAAAACTTAATGTTTCCTTTTACAGGTATTTTTTTTGAAATTATCCCATCAAGATTTATCTGTAATTTGTCTACAGATGGGTTTTTTACAACATCTTTATCAAGTTGTATAGAGATTAATTTTGTTAATTCTTCTTTAGAAAGAATTACGTTTTTTTGATTCTCCTTATAATAACTATCGACATTTATTTCTATAGTAGGTTTTCTTAATTTATAAAAAATAAATTCAAATCCATTCGCAGATATATCAAAAGATAATTCCTTCAAATTATTTTCAGTAAGTAATGTTGTATTTGGAATATTCGTGTAATTTATCTTAGCTACTATAGGTGCAATAAAATTATTAGAAAACTTAGTTAATACCCAAAATAATGTTGTTAATAGCAAGAAGAAAAAAAATGCCTTTAACTTAGAGTTTTTAAAAGGTGATTTAAAAGTTTTAGTCATATTTATATTCTCAAAAAGCTAATTAAAATTACTTAAAAAATAACTTCGGAAAATGATTTTCAGGGTCTTTCTTTAAAAACTGAATATAAAATGAAGAATTTAAAAAAGCCGCTCCATAACCAAAAAATTGAATAAATAAAGCAACTATAGAAAGTAACCCAATATACATACTTTTATTTTTAATACTTGAATCTACAAACACTAAAAATACATACAGCAGTAATAATATTAAGAAAATCCAATATGAGAAGAACGCACTAATTATAGATATAATTGTAAAAAAAATAAAACAAGTAGGAAACCAAAAAGTGATTTTTGAAGCCTCAGGATGCCAACTATTTAATATAGGACGCACCAAACCAAATTTCTTTACTTGGGTATAAAATTTTTTCCAAGAAATTCTTCTTTTATGAAACACATATGCGTTAGGAATAAATGTCGTTTTATAACCATTTTTTAAAATACGTTGAGATAAATCTGGATCTTCTCCCGGATGTATTTTTGCAAAACCACCAGTTTTTTCAAAAGCTTCTTTAGAAATCCCCATATTAAAACTTCTAGGTTCAAAACTAATAACACTTTTTTTACTTCCTCTAATACCCCCTGTAGTAAAAAAAGAAGTCATGACATAATTAATTGCTTTTTGTAATGGAGTAAAAGAAACATGAGCAGCATCTGCTCCGCCAAAACAATGGTAGTAACTACTATTTAAAAAATTATCTACGGTAGTAAGATAATGTGAAGGCAACAAACAATCTGAATCTAATATTATAAAATAATCTCCTTTAGCACGCTGCATACCATAATTACGAGAATCACCAGGACCCGTATTATTTTTGAAAAAATAACTGATATTCAAGCTTTCTGAAAATGCTTCCACAACTTTTTCTGAAGTTTCCGTAGAACCATCTTCTACAATTACAATTTCGAAAGACTCACTATAGTCTAATTCTTTAAAACTATTTAATAGTTCTAACACCTCTTGTGGACGGTTAAAAACAGGTATAATAAATGAATAATGAAGCTTCATTTGCCAAAGTTAATCAAAAAAAAAGCCATCCCAATAAATGGGATGGCTTTAAAATTAATTAGAAAAAAACTATCTCTTAATAATCTTATATGTTCCTAATTGACCATTTACTGAAACTTTCATAATGTAAGTTCCTGTGCTCAATCCTGCAACATTTAATTGTGTAGAGGTAGCTTCTATATTTTGATCAATAACTTTTTGACCTAATATATTATAGATTGCTACGCTTTCTATATTATCGATTGATAATAAATTAAGCGTTTCATTACTCGGGTTTGGATAGAAACTAAATCCTTCGATTGTGTTATCTCCTAAACCAAGGTTTGTTCCATCTATTACGATATCTGTAACACTACCAGAGTTTACAACAAAAACATAATAAGCTTGTCCTGCTGTAGTAGTAATAGCTGCAGAGGTACCAGGATTACACTCATTGGTGATTTCTGGAACTAATACTAGATCAGTCTCGATAGAACTTTCATCTGGTGCTGTATAAAACGTTACAGAACTTATTCCTCCTGGAGTGGTTATACTTGCAGTTGCAGTACCGTCACCTTCTGGAGTAAAGTTATACCAAACACCATTTGCTCCATTTATGTTACATCCAGATGGATTACCTGCCTCTGTTGTAGCTGCTGGCATTGCCACTGATGGATCTGTATAAGGGAATCCTATTTCATCTACATCTATAGAGTTTGCTATTAAATCGTTTGGTGGTGGCACTGGAGCACAAGAAAGGTTCAATGAGAAATCTCCCGTAGCTCCACCAAATCCGTGAACTAAAATGTAATACGTAGTGCTTCCATCTCCTTGGAATGTAACCTCAGATTGTAATCCACACTCGTCATCATTATCTCCAACACAAGTTAAAACACCACAGTCTCCAGACCATACGGTTAATTTACTGTCAAAGCTAGTTCCACCATCACATAAGGAAACTGTATAATCTGTTAATAAACCACTGGTATCCTCAAATACATACCATACTCCTGGCGCAGTAATACTTTGACCACAACTTGGTGCTCCAGCATCTACTGTAGCATCATTTGTTGAACCTAAAATAGTCTCACCACAAGTAATTGGTAAAGCTCCTGTACACTCATCATTCACCGGAGGTATCGTACAACTAACAACTAAACTAAAGTTACCAGCGCTACTTCCAAAACCTTCTACCATAATAAAGTATGTAGAAGTACCATTAGATAAGAAAGATAATTCAGATTGTAAACCACAAGCATCGTCATTAGTTGCAATTTCTGTTCCTAATGTACAGTCGGTAAATACTCGTAATAAAGAGTCATAATCTGTTCCTCCTCCACATAGAGAAAGCGTAACAATCTCTGGAGAACCTGAACCTGTATAAGAGAAAAATTCATCTGGAGCTGGATTACCACCAGAATCTGTATCACTTACTGTTTCACCTACATAGGTGTCACCACAAGCCAATGCAATGGCATCATCACACTCATCGTTAGTTACAACTTCTGGAACACAAATAGATAATGTAAATGAATCTACTGTTCCTGAATCACCTGAAGCGGTATCACAAATCTTTAATTGCCAGTCTCCTGTAATACTCTCTCCAGCAAAAGTTGCTGCAAATGTACCACCTTCTGGAGCAAAGGTACCTGTAAAAGGAGCCGTTGCTGCAGTTATATCTGCACCACCATCTTCAAAAACAGTTCCTGTGTAGTTGTCGGCAGATCCACCGTTTCCATCAGATAGAATTAATTCAGTTCCTGTTGGTGACACTAAACTTATAACTAAGTCTCCTGCCCAAGTATGTGTAATATCTATTGATACATTCTCTATGTTTGCATCGGTTCCTATAACTCCTGCATCTGCAACAGCTACTGGAACTAAATTAGGCGCTCCTGCACAATCTGCAGTTGTAGTTCCTGCACCATCTATTGCAAATGGAAGACCTACTGCATCATATTGTGTGCTTGTACATACTGGTGGGGTTGTTCCTCCACATTGTCCAAATGCCAACTGAGCAATTAGCTCCACATTTCCTCCACTTAAATCTTCTAATTCTACACTAACAACAGTTTCTGCTGCTATGTATCCAAAAAATACAGGGCCTGTACTTGTAACATCAACAGTTACAGTTTCTATTAATCCACTTGCGCCAAAGACTCTAACATCAACATTTGACCCACTAACTAAAGAGTGTAAATCAAATCCGAAGCTATTAACATCATTGTTTGGAAAATTAATTATAGTAAAAGATGTAAATTGGTTAGAACCAACAACATCATCAACATTACTTGCAAATCCAGCTGGTGCAAAAACCATTGGATCTGGGTTAGTAGGTGTGTTAGTAGTAATTGAAATACCAGGTAAAATTTCACCAGCTGCATAACAGCTATTTCCAGCAGCACTAAAAGGACCATCACATCCAGTAATTGCTGCAGGACCTCCTGCAAAATCTTCTAAATTTAAAGTACCACTAAATGCAGCTTCAAAATCTGTTCTAGATGTAAAAGTCGCTGCAGCACAACTTCCGCTTGAACAACTTGTACAGTCTCCATATACTTGTATTGGTAAACCTTGTTGAGTAAGAGTTCCACCATCTTGAGCTGGACCCCAAACACCAGATGCTGTTGTAAATTGCATCCCATTACCAGTCATTGTTTGACCTAAAATAGCAACAGGTGGTTGCCAAGGACCTGAAGCACCTGTACCACCAAAACTCCAATCTAACCAGTAAGTTCCAGCAGGTAATGAAAGACCTACAGGAGCTACAGTTACTCTTTGAATTGCTCTTGTTGTACCTGGAGCACTTTCTGCTTCTCTGTATGCATTACTCCATACAGCACTAGAAAAAACATTGGTAGTTGGATCACCCCAAATTACTGTACTAGCTGGATTACTTGGATCACCATCCCAAACTTGTAAATTAATTTCATTGATAGAAGCTGGTGAAGTTGGTGTTCCTGTTTGATATGCATAAAAATCGATAGTAGTAATATCATAATCATCTGTTAATATGATATCATCTGCCATTCTGTTTCCAGCTGTAACTTGAGCGCCAAAACCAGTCGTGGTCATACCTAAAGTCACATTCTCAAGACGACTAATATCTGGATTTCCTGGAATATTAAAATAAGGTCCACTCTCATAAGCTAGATCTACTAGCTCATTGTTATAATTATTGTAAGAGGTGCCATTAAATGACGAAGTTGCCATTGTAACTTGACCTAAACGTTGTTGTTGCTGTTGAAGACATTCTGCTACATAAGCTTCGCAGCTAGGTGCTGCTTGAGTTGAATAAGTAACACTATTGCTTTTCTTAGCAAAATGATTACTCAAAATTTGTCTTTCTTCTGCTGTAAAATTTACTGTTGAAAAACTTTCATTCTGAGAATATTTTTTTAGTAATGCATCAATCGATGTCGTCGATTGGACTGTCTGTGCTTGAATGGTTGCAATAAAACCAAATAAACACATGAACAAAAATGTAATTTTCTTCATAATTAATTTAGATTAGTTAATATTATTATTAGTGTTAATAAATATACAATTATTTATTTCTATAATTTAAACATCTAATGCTTATATTTTTAAAAAATAAAAAAAGCCATCCCAATAAATGGGATGGCTTTAAAATTAATTAGAAAAAAACTATCTCTTAATAATCTTATATGTTCCTAATTGACCATTTACTGAAACTTTCATAATGTAAGTTCCTGTGCTCAATCCTGCAACATTTAATTGTGTAGAGGTAGCTTCTATATTTTGATCAATAACTTTTTGACCTAATATATTATAGATTGCTACGCTTTCTATATTATCGATTGATAATAAATTAAGCGTTTCATTACTCGGGTTTGGATAGAAACTAAATCCTTCGATTGTGTTATCTCCTAAACCAAGGTTTGTTCCATCTATTACGATATCTGTAACACTACCAGAGTTTACAACAAAAACATAATAAGCTTGTCCTGCTGTAGTAGTAATAGCTGCAGAGGTACCAGGATTACACTCATTGGTGATTTCTGGAACTAATACTAGATCAGTCTCGATAGAACTTTCATCTGGTGCTGTATAAAACGTTACAGAACTTATTCCTCCTGGAGTGGTTATACTTGCAGTTGCAGTACCGTCACCTTCTGGAGTAAAGTTATACCAAACACCATTTGCTCCATTTATGTTACATCCAGATGGATTACCTGCCTCTGTTGTAGCTGCTGGCATTGCCACTGATGGATCTGTATAAGGGAATCCTATTTCATCTACATCTATAGAGTTTGCTATTAAATCGTTTGGTGGTGGCACTGGAGCACAAGAAAGGTTCAATGAGAAATCTCCCGTAGCTCCACCAAATCCGTGAACTAAAATGTAATACGTAGTGCTTCCATCTCCTTGGAATGTAACCTCAGATTGTAATCCACACTCGTCATCATTATCTCCAACACAAGTTAAAACACCACAGTCTCCAGACCATACGGTTAATTTACTGTCAAAGCTAGTTCCACCATCACATAAGGAAACTGTATAATCTGTTAATAAACCACTGGTATCCTCAAATACATACCATACTCCTGGCGCAGTAATACTTTGACCACAACTTGGTGCTCCAGCATCTACTGTAGCATCATTTGTTGAACCTAAAATAGTCTCACCACAAGTAATTGGTAAAGCTCCTGTACACTCATCATTCACCGGAGGTATCGTACAACTAACAACTAAACTAAAGTTACCAGCGCTACTTCCAAAACCTTCTACCATAATAAAGTATGTAGAAGTACCATTAGATAAGAAAGATAATTCAGATTGTAAACCACAAGCATCGTCATTAGTTGCAATTTCTGTTCCTAATGTACAGTCGGTAAATACTCGTAATAAAGAGTCATAATCTGTTCCTCCTCCACATAGAGAAAGCGTAACAATCTCTGGAGAACCTGAACCTGTATAAGAGAAAAATTCATCTGGAGCTGGATTACCACCAGAATCTGTATCACTTACTGTTTCACCTACATAGGTGTCACCACAAGCCAATGCAATGGCATCATCACACTCATCGTTAGTTACAACTTCTGGAACACAAATAGATAATGTAAATGAATCTACTGTTCCTGAATCACCTGAAGCGGTATCACAAATCTTTAATTGCCAGTCTCCTGTAATACTCTCTCCAGCAAAAGTTGCTGCAAATGTACCACCTTCTGGAGCAAAGGTACCTGTAAAAGGAGCCGTTGCTGCAGTTATATCTGCACCACCATCTTCAAAAACAGTTCCTGTGTAGTTGTCGGCAGATCCACCGTTTCCATCAGATAGAATTAATTCAGTTCCTGTTGGTGACACTAAACTTATAACTAAGTCTCCTGCCCAAGTATGTGTAATATCTATTGATACATTCTCTATGTTTGCATCGGTTCCTATAACTCCTGCATCTGCAACAGCTACTGGAACTAAATTAGGTGCTCCTGCACAATCTGCAGTTGTAGTTCCTGCACCATCTATTGCAAATGGAAGACCTACTGCATCATATTGTGTGCTTGTACATACTGGTGGGGTACCTATTGTTTCACATTCACCCGAAAGATCAAAGAATGAGTCGTATGCTGCGCCAAATGCTACAGTACTTGTTTGCCATGTAGCCCCTAAGTCTGTGCTAAAACTACACTCTAAACCATTAATAGTATCTCCACTTGTCCAAAAAGCAATATCACCATTTGAAGAATCTCCTGTAAGACCTATCCAATATTTAGTTCCACTTGCTCCTCCTGGTAACATTACACCAGAGGATGAAAGGTCGTAAGTTGCTTCAATATTATTACGCGTAAATGCAGTTCCAATAATAGTTTGTGAAACAGCAACTTGTGCTGGCAAAGAAACTACCAATGCTCCAGGAAGACCTGCTGCATCTTCATAAAAATTAATGTCTAATGAAACTAACATTTCAGGATCAAAATTCAGATATTCAAAAACTAAAGTTTCTGGTGTAAAATCTGTGTCGGCAGGTACATCAATATCATTTGCTAAAATCCAATTGTTATCTTTTTCCATACCTAAACCATTTGTAATAGTTTCTGAAGGATTACCAAAAGCACATGGTCCACCTCCGCCACCACCTCCACTTGGAGTTAGCACTTCCACTTCCCAACCACATGTATTAACCACTGCGGTTGCACTAAATTCAAAAGTTAAAGCTCCGCTTGTAGAAATAAATACTGCAGACCCATTAGCTGCAATCATTCCTGCTAAAGTATCGGTACTAGAATTTAAATTACTATCATAAATTTGAGGTGAAGATGTGTCTGGTCCATCATAGATATTTAAAAAATCGAAGTTTCCAAAAACATTAAAGGATAAAAATTCTACTTCAAGATCAGTACCTGTTAAAGTTGTTGTTGTAACACAACCACAGTTAGGATAATCTCCGGGATTTCCAGATGATGTTGTAGAACAATCACCTCCAGGTCCACCTGTCACCCCATCACTTGGGTCATAAAAAAAGTCTCCGGGAACAACAGCAAAAGTTTCAGTTGCTCCTGCAGTGGGAACAATATTTGCAAGTGCATTTCGGTTTCGAGGTCCAAAATATTGATTTAATGACCTAGATTCTTCTTGAGTAAAAAAATCTGCCAAACTTGCTGAATTATTACCCATTGTGCGATATCTGGATACAGGATTATTCAAACCTATTTGACTATTGTACTCTTGTGACGCTGCCAATAATTCTCTTTCTGTCTCGGTAAGAGGATTAGACTGCGCAATCAACGTGATCGTAAAACATAGCATTAGACCACATAAAAATGTAATTTTTTTCATAATGATGATTTAAAAAAAGTTAATAGTACCTTAAATATATTTAAATATTTATGTTGTTTCAAAATTTATTCGATGAGGTTACTTCTTTAACCGACAACGGTATATACCTTAATTAAATGAAAAAAACCTCCAGTTTCTTAAAACTGGAGGTTTTTATTTTTATAGAGTTTATGAGGTTATTCTTTTTCTATAAAAGCTTCCATTACTTCATTACTTACTCCCATATTAGAAAAACCTCCATCATTAAATAAATTTTGAAGTGTAACCCTTTTTGTTAGATCGCTAAACATAGCAACGGTATAATTTGCACAATCAATTGCAGTTGCATTTCCTAAAGGGGACATTTTTTCGGCATACGCAATAAAACCATCAAAACCTTTAACCCCTTGACCAGCAGTTGTAGGCGTTGGTGATTGAGAAATTGTATTAACTCTAACTTTTTTATCTTTTCCGAAGAAATAACCAAAACTTCTTGCAATAGACTCTAAATATGCTTTGTTATCTGCCATATCATTATAGTCTGGAAAAACACGCTGAGCTGCCATATAAGTTAATGCAACAATAGAGCCCCATTCATTCATAGCGTCCTTTTTGTAAAGCACACTCATTGTTTTATGAAAAGAAACGGCAGAAACATCCCAACCTTTATGAGTCCAGTCATAATTTTGTTCTGTATAAAGGTTTCCTTTTCTAACATTTACAGACATTCCTATAGAGTGTAACACAAAATCTAATTTGCCTCCTAATATTTCAGTAGCTTTCTCGACAAGATTTTCAAGGTCTTCCATGCTAGTTGCATCTGCAGCAATAATCTCTGAATTTGTTTTCTCTGCTAATTCTTTTATTTGCCCCATTCTCATTGCAATAGGAGCGTTTGTTAATACAAAAGTCCCTCCTTCTTCGTGAACTCTTTCTGCTGTTTTCCAAGCAATAGAATTTTCATCAAGTGCTCCAAAAATAATTCCTCTTTTTCCCTTTAATAAGTTATATGACATGTTAAATCGCTTAGGTTAGTACTTTAATTTATATACTGTAAAGATACATTTTAATTCAATAATTCTTTTGCATTTGCTAAGGCGGCATCTGTTACATTTTTACCACCTATCATTTGAGCAATTTCTACAATTCGCTCATCTGTATTTAAAGTTTTTAATCGTGTAACAGTAACTTCATTAATATCTTCTTTGTAAACTTTAATATGATGTTCACCTTTTGCTGCAATTTGTGGTAAATGAGTAATGCTTAACAACTGCATACTGGCACTCATTTCGCTCATAATCAATGCCATTTTATTAGCAATTTCGCCAGAAACACCTGTGTCAATTTCATCAAAAATAATTGTAGGCAGTTTCTTATATTGTGCTAAAACCGCTTTTACTGCCAACATAATTCTACTCATTTCTCCACCTGAGGCAACTTTTTTTAATGGTCCAAAATCCAAACCTTTATTTGCTGTAAATAAAAGTTCTAGAGTATCTATCCCATTTTTTTTATATTCTCTAGACGGCTTTAACTCAAACTTAAAACGTGCATTTGGCAAGCCTAATTCTTTTAAATATCCTTCAAGTTTTTCTTTTAGTTTAGGAATCGCGTTTAGTCTTTCTCTATGAAGCTCTTCCCCTAGTTTAATTGTTTTATTTTCTGCTTGAAGTTTCTCGTTTTGCAAAGCTTCAATTTTATCGTCTAAATTAAGTGTGGTTTCAATTTTCTCTGAAAGTGATTCTTCAATTTCTATTAATTCTGAAACTCTTGCAACGCCATGCTTTTGTTGCAACTTGTATAGTGTTTGTAATTTATCATTTACTTCAAATAGTTTTGAAGGATCTGCTTCTACAGTTGAAGCCACATCTTCTAGTGACACATAAATATCTTCCATTTCTATAATAGAGCTATTTATACGATCCCAAAGTTCTTGGTATGTGCTGGAAAAATTTTTAAGTTTATTTAATATTGTTCTAGCTTCTTTTGTTGTTTCTAAAGCGCCTATTTGTTCTTCACTTAATAACTGAATAATTTTTGAAAGTGACTCTTGAATGACCTCTGTATTATTTAGAGTCTCATAAGTTTCTTCTAATTCGGTTTGGTTTAAAGTTTTAAGTTTTGCTTGAACTAATTCAGTATGTAGAAATGAATTATAATCTAATTCCTTTGAAGCACTTTCTTTACTTATTATTAATTTTGAAAGACTATCAGAAATACTTTTAAATGTTTGTAATTCTTTAGCATACGTATTTAGCAAATTAGAGTTCCCGGCTAACGCATCAATAACATCTATTTGATAGCTTTCTGAAGCTAAAGACAGCGTTTCATTTTGGCTGTGAATATCTACCAAATGTAACCCTAATGCTTGTAATTGGTTTAAACCAACAGGAGTATCGTTTACAAATGCTCTAGATTTTCCGCCAGGTAGAATTTCACGCCTAATAATAGTTTGCGCTTCATAATCTAGATCATTTTCATCAAAAACAGATTGTAAGTCGTATTCTTTAAGAGAGAATTCGCCCTCTATAACGCATTTTTTACTTGCATCTTTAACACTACTTAAATCGGCTCTTTTCCCTAATAATAATGCTAATGCACCTAATAAAATAGACTTTCCTGCTCCAGTTTCGCCAGTAATAATTGTTAAACCTGGATTTAATTCTACACGAATATCCTGTATTAAAGCGTAATTTTTTATTGAAAGGGTTGTAATCACAAAAGTAAATTTAAGTGACTTCTAATGTATGAGAGTTTTAGAACTCCTGCAAGAAAAAGTATGAAGTTAAAACTTTATTTCGCTCCAATTACTTCTTTTTGTTGGAGCCATTCTGTTAAGATTATCTACTAAAAGAGCTATGTCTACTTGTGGTCCTCCAGAAAATACTGCTTGAATTTCGTCTACCTTAGCGTCAAAAAATGTTCGAAGTAAAAAAGAGTTAGGTCTACGGTCGTTAATACCTTTTAAAGTATTAATTGCTGTAATCATATTTAATTTTGCATCCTTAGGACTTACAGACATATTATCTAAACCATTACGGTGATAGTCATACATTGCGATATGAAACTCATTATATACTGTAGATAATAATGCGTCATTATATCTATAGCGAGATTGAGTTCCATCTGTTGCTTTCCAACCACTAAAATTGCTAGAGGCAGCTGTATTTACTATTTGCTTTGCAATCTCAAAGTACTCATTTCCTCCTTCTTTAATAAATGTGTCTGCATCAAGACCTATAACAGTATAAACATGATATGCAATAATAGAAACAAGATTTGAACTAAAAGTATTTAAATTAAAATTTAAAGGCTCAAATTCTTTATAATTAAAACTTACTTGTCTATCATTATAATTATAAACTGGACTATCATAGGTAGATTGATAAGTCGGTCTTGAAGATTGAATTTGAAGAGAGCCCCCAAATGAATCTCCTTCAAACTGATTTATAATTAAGGTAAAATTACAATCTATACGTTCTTGATTTTTATACTCCTTATCTGTCCATTTTGTATTATTAATAAACTCGGTAAGTTGTTGCTCAATAGTTCTAAATACTTGAAGATTAGACTGCCCTGTTTGTTCTGCATCTATTGTTACAGTGGCATTTAGTTCTTGAGCTTGAATAGCAATACCTGTAAATAATAACGAAACAATTAGTAAAAATCTACGCATGAATGTTTTCTATAATGTGTTTTAAAATATCTTTTGCTACTTCCTTTTTTGATTTAACTTGAAAAGGAAGTACTTTATTGTCTTTTGTTACCAAAGTAACTTTATTTGTGTCTGTTTTAAAACCAGCACCTTTATCTTTAAGCGAATTTAAGACAATTAAATCTAAATTCTTTTTTTTGAGTTTTATTTTCGCATTTTCTAACTCATTTTCGGTTTCTAAAGCAAACCCAACTAAAAACTGATTTTGTTTAGTCTCACCTAACGAAGCAAGTATATCTTTAGTTTTCTGTAGAGTTATTGTTAATTCATTTTCTTTTTTCTTAATTTTCTCTTGAGCAATCTCAGAGGATTTATAATCTGCAACAGCAGCACTTAAAATAGCAATATCACACGTTGGGTAATAAATATGTGCGGCATCATACATTTCTTGTGCAGAGGTAACAGGTACTACATTAATACTGGAGTTAGAAATTGTTAAACTTACTGGTCCAGAAATTAAAATAACCTCAGCACCTAGACTTGCCGAAACTTCTGCTAAAGCATAACCCATTTTTCCACTAGAGTGATTTCCTATAAATCTTACAGGGTCTATTGCTTCGTAGGTGGGTCCAGCTGTAATTAAAACTTTCTTTCCTTGTAAGGGTAGACTTTTTAATAAATCGTTTTTTATAAAATAAACAATTTCTTCTGGCTCTGCCATTCTTCCCTGTCCTACTAATCCACTTGCTAACTCTCCAAAAGCTGCCGGAATTTGTATATTTCCGAAGGTTTCTAATTTTTTAAAAGTTTCTAAAGTACTTGGGTGTTTGTACATGTCCAAATCCATTGCTGGAGCATAATATACAGGACATTTTGCAGATAAATAAACAGCTAATAAAAGATTATCACAACTACCATTTGCCATTTTTGACAATGTATTAGCAGTAGCTGGAACAATTATAAATAAATTTGCCCAAAGGGCTAACTCAACATGGTTATTCCATTGGGCATTTTCATCCTCTTCATTTGTAAAAGAAGAAAAAACTTCATTTTTTGAAAGTGTTGAAAGCGTTAGCGGAGTTACAAAATCTTTTGCCGCTGGTGTCATCACCACTTTTACATTGGCTCCTTCTTTAACAAGAAGCCTAACCAAAAATGCAGATTTATAAGCGGCTATACCGGCAGTAACGCCTAGCACTATATTTTTACCGCTTAATACAGACATTTTTTAATTATATTTCTTCGTCTTTGGTATTACGATAGTAGATTTTATTCTCTAACCATTCTTGTACTGCCAAAGCATGTGGTTTAGGAAGTTTTTCATAAAACTTAGAAACTTCAATTTGTTCTTTGTTTTCAAAAATCTCTTCTAAACTGTCATTATATGTTGCAAATTCATCTAATTTTTCAAGAAGTTCTTTCTTGATATCTCCATTAATTTGATTTGCTCTTTTTGAAATAATCGAAATTGCTTCGTAGATATTACCTGTTGGCGCATCGACTAAATTCTTATCAATAGTTGTAGTATTGATAGGTGCTTCAGAATTTTTGATATCTGTCATAATCCTAATTTAAACTTGTGGTTTCATTTTTTGATAGCCTGCTCTCGATATCTTCTAAAATCTTATCGGCATCAGCTTTTAATTCAGTGTCTTTATAATACTTTACAAAGTTATTGTAATATCCTTTAGCAGTGATTAATCTTTCATCTACTAGCAAGGGTAAACTATTTATTGCTCTTAAGTAAGCTGCTTCAAAACGTAAATAAAAAGCATCTTTTCTATATATTGATCCTGGATGGTCTGTTATAAAGTTATCAAAACTTTCAATAGCTGGTCCATAAGAACCTATATGCTTAGCTATTTTTAAATTTTGTTTAGCAACTTCAAAATCTTTCTTTTCTAGTTTTTCTCTTAATTCTGTTACTAATTTATTAGCTTCAAGACGATATTCTGAATTAGGATACTTATTAATAAAGTCTTGTAACTTAGTTAATCCAGTATAAGTGTCTTTTTGATCTAGAGAATAACGAGGTGATAACTCATAATAGCTTTTCGCAGATTTATACGAAGCCACTTCGATACTATCACTTTTAGGGTACGAAATTCCAAAACGTTCAAATTGATACCCAGCTAAAACAAAATCTTCAAGATTATAAAACGTATTTGCATACATAAAATTTAATCTCTCTGCTTGTGGTTTTCCACGATATGCCGGAACTATTTGCTCCATTAACTTTAAAGATTTTTTGTATTTTCCAATCTTATATAATGAATCTGCAAACGCATATTTTGCAGCCATGTCTTCGCCACGATATACCTGCTGGTATTGACTACATGAACTTATAAAAAGGGAAACACAAAATACTAGTAAAAGGCTTATTCTCATAGTTTTAAAAAACATCGTGCAAAAGTAGTGAATTCTACGTGATTACAAAAACTTATTAAGGCACTAAATTATTGTATAATTAGTAGTAATTGTAAGACTTTAATAAAATTTAACTTCTTTATAAATAAAAGAGTTTAAAAACTTTTTATAAATGAAGCTATTTTACCTCGCAATACATCGCTTACTCCAACTAAAGGGAGTCTTACTGTATCTCCACAAATGCCCAATTCATTAAAAACAGCTTTAATTCCTGCAGGATTACCCTCGGCAAAAATATAATCGATTGCAGGGGCAATTTTATAATGTATTTTATATGCAGCATCTACATTTCTATTAAGCCCTAATTTGACCATTTCTGAAAATTCTTTTGGAAAACCCTCTCCTATTACAGAAATCACTCCAGCTCCTCCTGCTAAAACCATTGGTAACGTAATCATATCATCTCCAGAAATAACTAAGAAGTCTTTTGGGCAATCTGAAATTAAACGCATTGCCTGTACCATGTCACCAGCCGCTTCTTTAATTGCTACAATTGTATCAAAATCCTTTGCCAACCTTATTACGGTATCTGGTAACATATTTGAAGCTGTTCTACCTGGCACATTATATAAAATTATGGGTTTAGGTGCTTCTTTTGCAATAGCTGCAAAATGCTGGTATATTCCTTCTTGCGTAGGTTTATTATAAAATGGTGAAACAGATAAAATAGCAGTAAAAGGAGATAAATCTCTGGTTTTCATTTCTTCAATTACAGCCCTAGTATCATTCCCTCCAATTCCTAAAACTAAAGGAATTCTCCCTGCATTTGCTGTCACTACAGTATCTATTACGGTTTGTTTTTCTTCCTTAGTTAAGGTTGCACTTTCCGCAGTAGTACCTAAAACAACAAGATAATTAATACCATTCTCAATATTAAAATTTACTACATTTTTTAACCCAGCTACGTCTACTGAAAAATCTTTTTTAAAAGGAGTAATTAAAGCCACTCCAGTACCTATTAATTCTTTCATCTATATTTTATTTAAAACCCTCAGGTATTTTTTTAATTCATTTTTAAAACTATCTACATTATAAGGATTTACAGATAATATTAAATCATACAATCTATCATCAACTCCTGCAATTCCAACCTTAAATCTTGCACTACTTGAAGATGCCATTAAATCTAAAAATTCATTTTTATCTTTATAGAAACCAATTAGCACATCAAATGGAATCTCTAAAAATTCTTTAGCATTTTGATTTGTTATTTCTCCTTTCCAAGAAAAATCTTTATTGTTTATTTGATTTTGTCGTAATGAAGGTGCTTTTTTTTGATATTCCACAAAACAAAATAATTTAACATCTTTACGTTGTATTCCTAATGTTTCTGAAAAGTCATATAACGCTTCAAAATCTTGAAATTTTTCTTCATCTATCAAAAAACCTAATGTCTTTAAAGGAGTATTCCGTGTTGAAAAATCTCTATTTTTAAGATTTCTTTCCGTTTGTTTTCTAAAAGATTTTTGTTTTAAATTTTTAAACATGGAATTACATTACTTAAGCTGCAAAAATACAGTATTACATAAAATCATTACATCTATTAAGTAATCATTTGTAAAAAATCATCTTCAGAAATTATTGCAACTCCTAAACTTTCAGCTTTTGCTAGTTTACTAGGCCCCATATTATCGCCTGCAACCACAAAGTTTGTTTTACCAGAGATTGATCCAGATACTTTTCCTCCATTATCTTCAATTAACTTTTTCAACTCTGTTCTAGAAACTTTAGTGAAAACACCAGAAACTACAAATATGTTTCCTTGTAATTTATCTGTTTGGTTGGCTAATTTATCTGCTGAAATTTCCAATTGGACTCCATAAGATTTTAACCGTTCGATTATGTTTTTATTTTCTTCGGAAGTGAAAAAAGAAACTACACTTTGGGCAATTCTACCACCTATTTCATCTACAGCTATTAATTCCTCTTGAGTAGCTAATGCTATTGCGTCTATTGTTTTAAAATGTTTTGCTAATTTTTTTGCAACAGTCTCTCCTACATAACGTATACCAAGAGCGAACAAAACTCGCTCAAATGGAATTTGTTTTGAAGCTTCAATTCCTAGTACTAAATTATCTGCACTCTTTTGTGCCATTCTTTCTAAAGGAATAACCTGCTCTACTGTTAATATGTATAAATCTGCATAACTCTGGATTAAACCATTGGTAACTAATAAAACTACAGTTTCTCCCCCCAAACCCTCAATATCCATTGCTTTACGAGAAATAAAATGTTGGATTCTTCCTATTATTTGCGGTGGGCAGCCATCTGCATTTGGGCAATAATGTTGTGCTTCCCCTTCTTGCCTAATTAAAGGAGTATTACATTCTGGACAAGCAGTAATATAGGAAGTAGGATTAGAATTAGGGTTTCTAAAATCTTTATTTACTCCAATTATTTTAGGAATTATCTCTCCTCCTTTTTCAACAAAAACGGTATCACCTTCTCTTATGTCTAATTTTGCTATTTGATCTGCATTATGCAATGAAGCTCGCTTTACAATAGTTCCAGCTAATTCTACTGGTTCTAAATTTGCGACTGGTGTAATTGCCCCAGTTCTTCCTACTTGATACGTTATTTGATTTAATTTTGTAGAAACTTGCTCTGCTTTAAACTTATAAGCCATTGCCCAACGGGGTGCTTTTGCTGTATAACCTAACTCTTCTTGTTGTTGTAAATCGTTTACTTTTATTACAACGCCATCTGTTTCGTAAGGCAATTCATGACGATGTATATCCCAATAATTCACAAAGTCTAAAACCTCATTTAGATTATTTGCCAGTTTTGCAACTTCGGGTACTTTAAACCCCCACTCACGAGCTTTTTCTAAGCTTTCAAATTGGGTAGCAATTGGTAATCTTTCACCTTTTAAACTATATAACAAACACTCTAATGGACGTTTTGCCACTTCACTACTATCTTGTAATTTAAGACTTCCAGATGCTGTATTACGTGGGTTTCTATAAGGCTCTTCTCCTATATCAATACGCTCTGCATTCATTTTTTCGAAACCACTAAAAGGAAGTATTATTTCCCCTCTAATTTCAAACTTAGGTGGATAATCTCCTTTTAATTGTAATGGAACAGACTTTATTGTCTTTACATTTGTAGTGATATCATCTCCTTGATAACCATCGCCACGTGTTACAGCTCGAACTAAAGATCCATTCTCATAAGTTAAACTTATTGAAGCACCATCATATTTAAGTTCACAAGTAAATTGTACTTTTCCATCTACTTGTTTTTCTACCCTTTTTTCCCAGTCTTCCAAGTCTTCTTTAGAATACGAATTGTCTAGAGAGTACATTCTATAAGTATGAGGAACTGTTTCAAAATTCTTAGTAATCTCACCTCCTACTCGTAATGTGGGTGAATTAGGATCTTTAAATTCTGGGTGTGCAGTTTCTAACTCCTGAAGTTCTTTTAATTTTATATCAAACTCATAGTCTGAGATTGTTGGATTATCTAATATATAGTAATTGTAATTGTGCTCACGGAGCTCATCACGAAGTTGTTCAATTTGTTTTTCGACATTCATAAAACAAATATAAAAATTGCATAACGAAGAATATTAATAATAAATAAGAGATTATTCACATTTAATTAAGTACGCTCTTCGTTTAACCATTTTGGAATTTGTGGTGCCTTAAAATCTCGCATTTTTTGCAATAAAATTTCAATAGAACTATCTACTTGAAGTAAATCATAATTTTCCATAGAAAGAAATCCATTACGAACCATAGTTTCTATCTGTTTAATTAAATCATTATAAAAACCATTAACATTTAAAAGACCAATAGGTTTTTCATGCAACCCTAATTGTAACCAAGTAATAATTTCAAAAAGCTCTTCTAATGTTCCAAAACCACCAGGTAAAGCAATAAAACCGTCACTTATTTCTTGCATTTGCAATTTCCGATCGTGCATATTTGTTGTGGTAATTAATTCAGAAAGACCTAAATGTACAACTTCTTTTTTCTTTAAAAACTCTGGAATAATTCCAACAACTTCCCCATTGGCATCTAACATAGTTTTTGCAATAGTGCCCATTACTCCAATTTTAGCAGCACCATACACTAAGGTTATATTTTGATCAACAAAAACAGTTCCTAATTTTATAGCTGCTTCAGTTATAGCTTCATCATTACCATCACTACTTCCACAGAAAACACATATTTTATTTAATTGATTCATCTCGAATAAATTTTTGAGCTATTATTTTAAGATTTCTATTTGTATGCTTTCATCATTCTATCCTTGCCAAAAAGATCTTTTTTGAGTGAAATAGAACTAAACCCTAATTTGGTTAATAATATTTTTAAATCCTTACTAAGATACTCATTTATCTCGAAGTAAAGAATTCCGCCTTCTGGCAAAGAGTCTTTAGCAAGTTGGGCTATTTTTTTGTAAAACAATAATGGGTTTTCATTCGAAACAAATAAAGCAGAAGCAGGTTCATGATTTAAAACATTTGCCTGCATCATTTCTTTTTCTAGTTCTCTCACATAGGGTGGATTCGAAACAATAATATCATAATTTTTATTAAGTGATTCTGTATTTAAAATATCCTTCCTAATAAATTCAATATCAACATTATTAAAAATTGCATTTTGTTTGGCAATTTCTATTGCGCCAAACGAAATATCTATCGCTGAAATAGATGTATCTACAATATTTTTTGCTAATGAAACCGCAATACAACCTGAACCAGTACCTATATCTAAGATATTTTTTTTACTGAATCCTCCTTCATTATAATCATTAATAATCCAACTTACCAATTCTTCAGTTTCTGGCCTCGGAATTAACGTATGTTCATTTACTTTAAAAGGTAATCCAAAAAACTCTGTTTCACCAACTATATATTGAATAGGCTTATATTGTTTTAATTTTTCAATAGCTTCATTGAAAAGAAACTGGTCTTTTTCTGAAATTTCCTTATCTGGATATAAAGCGACTTGAAGCCGTGTAAGATTTAATATTTTTTCAGAAAGAATTGTAAAAAAAGCATTTACTTCTTCTAAAGGATACTGTTTAGAAAGTACGGTTAAAAAATTGTTTTTAAGTGTAGAAATTTTCAAAACTTATAAATCTCTTAGCATATGTACAGGGCAAGAATAATGACCAGTATCACCCATTGGTCCATCAATATATACAAACCCTGAACGTTCGTAAAGTTTTTGTGCCGCTGTCATATACGGCATTGTTTCAAGATAACATTTGTCGAATTTAAACTCTCTCGATTTTGATAAACAAAGGTTAATCATGGTAGCCCCTATCCCTCTGCCTCGTGCTTCTGGTAAATAGTACATCTTTTGAAGTTCGCAAACATTTCCATCATAATTATCTAAAGGGGCAATTCCAGCTCCACCAATAATTTTACCCTCATCCTCGACAACAAAATAAGCAGCTCGCTCTTTTTGGTATGTTTCAAACATACAATCTAAAGCTGCATCTGCATATGCTGTTCCTACTTTAGGCACTCCAAAATCAATTAAAACCCTTCTAATTACACTGGCGATGTGTTCGTTATCTTTTTTTTCTATTGGTCTAATTAAAGGTGTGTTCATCTAAGCAATTACTTGTATTTTTACGCTGTGAAGATACACGAAAAAAATATGTTGCGCTGCATCCAATTGGCCAAAAATGGATTAGGAACCACCTATCCTAATCCGCTAGTGGGAAGCGTTATAACACATAATGACCTCATAATTGGAGAGGGCTGGCACTATAAAGCTGGTTTGCCTCATGCAGAGGTTAATGCTATAGCAAATGTTAAAGATAAAAGTGTATTAAAACATGCAACCATTTATGTAAGTTTAGAGCCTTGCAGTCATTTTGGTAAGACTCCTCCTTGTGCAGATCTTATAATTAAAAGCGGAATAAAAAAAGTTGTTATTGGTAGTACAGATCCTAATCCAAAAGTTGCTGGGAGAGGAATTAAAAAACTAATGGAAGCGGGATGTGATGTAATTGTAGGAGTTTTATCTGTAGCATGTGACGAGTTAAATAAAAGATTTTTTACGTTTCATTCAAAAAAAAGACCTTATATACTATTAAAATGGGCACAATCAATTGATGGATTTATTGCCCCATTAGAAGAGCAAAGAAATTCTGAAAAAAAACCTGTTTGGATTACAAACACTTTTTCAAGACAACTTTCACATAAACTAAGAGCCCAAGAGCAAGCAATTTTAGTTGGCACTACTACAGTTTTAATGGATAACCCAAGCTTAACTACTAGAGATTGGGAAGGTGAATCCCCTATAAGAATTGTATTAGACAGAAAATTGAGAATTCCTAAAGATGCTTCCGTTTTTGATAAAAAAACAAAAACAATTGTTCTTACCGAACAAAATATAGAAAATACTGAAATGTTGATTTATGAAACTATCGATTATTCAGCAAATGTTGTTTATCAAATTTGTAAAATTCTTTATAAAAACGAAATACAATCTGTAATTATTGAAGGTGGAACTAAAACTCTTCAATCTTTTATTGATGAAAATGTATGGGACGAAGGTTTTGTTTTCACAGGGAATGTTTCTTTTAAAAATGGTATTCAGGCTCCTTTATTTACAAAAATACCAACCAAAACTCAAAAAATTAAAACAGATATTTTAAGCCACTTTAAAAATACATCTTCTTGATAGCACTTATATTCAGTATTCTAGCTTCCACTTTAATTTTTGTGATTTTTAAGCTTTTTAGCAAATTTAAAATAAACACACTTCACGCAATTGTTGTTAATTATATTGTAGCATGTTTTAGTGGTTTAATTGCCTACAACAATGAAATTGTAGTTACTAATATTATACATTTTAATTGGTTTTATTACGCGATAGGCCTAGGTGCAATTTTCATTCTTGTTTTTAATTTAATGGCAATTACCACACAACGTAGCGGGTTATCTGTTGTCTCTGTAGCTACAAAAATGAGTGTTGTTATTCCTATTGTATTTGGATTAATTTATTATCAAGAAAGTTTAGGTGTATTTAAGTTAATAGGAATTATTTTAGCATTAATAGCAGTGTATTTAGCATCCATAAGGACAAAAAGTGGAATTGCTATTCAAAAGAAAAATTTAATTTTTCCATTATTAGTTTTTATTGGAAGTGGAATTATAGATACAAGCATTAAATTTTTAGAAGGATCTTTTGTTGCTCAAAATGATATACCCATTTTTTCTGCTACAATTTTTGCCTCAGCTGCAGTTATAGGAATACTTCTATTAACTTACAAAGCTACAATAGGAGCATTTAAATTTGAATTTAAAAACATTCTTGGAGGTATCGCTTTAGGGATTCCTAACTATTTTTCTATTTATTTTCTTGTCCAAGCTCTACGCAGTAACATCTTTGATAGCTCTGGAATATTTACAGTAAATAATGTTGCTATAGTAATGGTATCTACAATAGCAGGTATTATTTTGTTTAAAGAAAAACTATTAATTAAAAACTGGATTGGCATTGCATTAGCTATAATAAGCATATTTATGGTCACATTATCAAAATATTAATGGAAGATCCTAAAGACACATATAAAACCATATTAAAACCTTCCCCTGAAGTGCTTTTTAAAGACAGAGGAAGCAAATTTTTTGGCTTTGCTTTTCCAGTAAAAAATGAAGATGAAATTAAAGATGCTATAGAAAGCTTAAAAAAAACACATCATAATGCACGTCATTGGTGCTATGCTTGGCAGTTAGGCAAAGAATACGAAAGCTATAGAGCAAATGACGATGGAGAACCTTCTAATAGTGCAGGAATGCCTATTTACGGACAATTACAATCTTTTAATGTAACTAATGTTTTAGTAGTGGTTGTACGTTATTTTGGAGGCACAAAACTAGGAGTGGGCGGATTAATACAAGCATATAAAACGGCTGCTCAAATGGCTCTAGAAGCATCAAAAATTATTAAAAAAACCATCGATGAAGTCTTTTTATTAAAATTTGATTATCCCGAAATGAATACTGTAATGAGAATTATAAAAGATGAAAACATTACTATCAATAATCAGAAAATGGATCTTACTTGTGAAATAGAAATTTTGGTGAGAAAAAATGAAGCAGAACGTATTTATTCAATTTTTGAAAACACATACAAAATAACAATCAAAAAAACAGAATCTTAATACTATTTTAAACTAGTCATTTTTGTTTAACAATTAAGTTAATTTATCCAACAAATATTGTGGAGCTTTCATTAACTTTTTTGTATCACTATTTACAAAAACCAAAGTAGTTGTCGCTGTGATTAAAAGTTTGCCTTCTTCATTATGAATTTCATAATAAAATTCAATTTTAACTGTAGGAATTTTCTTAAGTGTTGTGGTTATCGTTAATATATCATCATAATATGCTGGTGACTTATAATCTATATTCAAGTTAACTACAGGTAAATGCACGTTATTTTCTTCCATCCATTTATAAGAAAAGCCTAAATTTCGTAGCCATTCTGTACGTCCTTGCTCAAGATATTGTGCATAATTTCCGTAATAGACAATTCCCATTTGATCTGTTTCACCATATCGCACACGAAGATTTGTAAGAGTTTTTTTCATGAGTTTTATGATTTTAAAAGGAACTTTTTTCGTAGTTTTATCATAATTGAAGTATGCAAAAAAAAAAGTAGAAATTCAATACCCATTCTGTTTTTTTTTTCATTTTTTTGTTCACATATTTGCACTGTTAAGAAATTGTTAGAGAAAACTCTTTTTCACACTTCTTAGCCACCTATTAATAACCAACTAAAACTTCAACAAAAACTATGAGCAAAACTGCGGAATCGGTTTGGAACAATTGTTTGTCCTTTATTGAAGATAATATAACTTCGCAGGCCTACAAAACTTGGTTCGAACCAATAAAGGCAGTTAAGTTAACAGAAAGCGCTCTTAGTATTCAAGTACCAAGTAAGTTTTTTTATGAATGGCTTGAAGAGCATTACGTTAAGTTATTAAAGGTTGCACTTACTAAAGAGTTGGGAAATACCGCAAAGTTGGTTTACATTATTAGAATGGAAAACACCTACGGCAATAAACAACCATTTACAGAAAAAATTCCAAGTTCTAATCGCAGTCGTGTTCAATCACAAGAAGTAGATGTTCCTTTAAAGAATAAAAGCCCAGAACTTAAAAATCCTTTTATTATTCCTGGAATTAGAAATGTAAAAATTGAATCTCAACTTAACCCTAATTATAGTTTTGAAAACTTTCTGGAAGGAGAATCTAATAGATTAGCTCGTTCTGCAGGATTAGCTGTGGCAAATAAACCAGGAGGCACGTCTTTTAATCCACTATTGATATTTGGTGGAGTAGGATTAGGAAAAACGCATTTAGGTCACGCAATTGGTGTTGAGATTAAAGATAAATATCCTGAGAAAACCGTTTTATACATTTCTGCTGAAAAATTTACCCAGCAATACATAGAGTCTGTTAAAAAGAATAATAGAAACGATTTTATACATTTCTATCAAATTATAGATGTTCTAATTGTTGATGACATCCAGTTACTTTCTGGAAAAGCAGGAACACAAGATGTATTTTTCCACATATTTAATCATTTACACCAAAACGGTAAGCAAGTTATCTTAACGAGCGATAAAGCTCCAGTAGATATGATTGATATTGAACAACGCTTATTATCACGTTTTAAGTGGGGGCTTTCTGCAGAGCTTAATCATCCAGATTATGATACTCGAGTTGCTATTATTAAAAACAAATTATATCGCGATGGTGTAGAAATGCCAGATGATATTGTTGAGTTTTTAGCAAATAATATTAAAACAAACATTAGAGAATTAGAAGGAGCCATAATTTCATTAATTGCTCATTCATCTTTTAATAAACGTGAAATTACAATTGATTTAGCTAAAAAAATTGTTGATAATTACGTAAAACACACAAAAAGAGAAGTTTCTATAGATTATATTCAAAAAGTAGTAAGCGATTACTTCCAAATGGATGTAGATACATTACAGTCTAAAACTCGTAAACGTCACATAGTACAAGCAAGACAGTTGGCTATGTTTTTCGCGAAAAAATTTACCAAAGCTTCGTTAGCTTCTATTGGTTCTCAAATTGGACAACGTGATCACGCTACCGTACTACACGCTTGTAAAACAGTAGACAATCTTTCTAGTACAGATAAACAATTTAGAAAGTACGTAGAAGACCTTAACAAGAAACTTACACTATAATTATTTATCTTTTCAGAATAAATCCTGAAATAAATTACATTTTAATTTAGTATGAAAACCAAAGTTCTCATGGTATGCCTTGGCAATATTTGTCGTTCACCACTTGCCGAAGGGATTTTAAAATCTAAAGTAGACACTTCAAAAATAGAAGTTCATTCTGCAGGTACTGGAGGTTGGCATGTTGGTGAATTACCAGATCCAAGAAGTATTGAAATTGCAAAAAAATACGGATTAGATATTACAGACCAAAGAGGAAAACAATTTTCTACTTACGATTTTGAAATATTTGACTACATATTTGTTATGGATAACTCCAATTACCGTGATGTTATCAAGCTTGCAAAAAATGATACAGAGAAATTAAAAGTTAAACGCATTCTCGATGAAATATTTCCTGGAGAGAATGTAGATGTCCCAGATCCCTATTATGGAGGAGATACAGGGTTTGATAATGTATATAAAATGCTAGATAAAGCTTGTGAACTAATAGCTAAAAGGCTTTAATTTTATTATTGAATGGTTTTCATTACATTAGTAATCCAAAAAAAATAAGCTATGAAAACTATAACCCTTACCCTATTTTGCTTTTTTCTCTCTTCTTTTTTAGTTGCACAGGAAGTAAATATTTCTCTTTTTAAAAGCGGCTTTTCAAGCCCAGTTGACTTAAAAAATGCTGGAGACTCTCGCCTTTTTATCGTTGAACAAGGTGGCCGAATAAAAATTTTAAATCCAGATGGCACAATAAACCCTACTTTATTTTTAAATATTGCTAGTCAAGTTTCTAATGGAAATGAACAAGGGCTTTTAAGCATGGCCTTTCATCCAGACTATGCTAACAATGGTTATTATTATGTAAATTATACAAAAACGAATGGCGACACTCAAATCTCTAGGTTTTCTGTAGATCCAGCAAATCCTGATATAACATTACCCGGGTCTGAAGTTCCTATTATTGGATATGCTCAACCTTTTAGTAATCACAATGGTGGCGGTATTGCTTTTGGTCCAGACGGATATTTATATATTGCTTCAGGGGATGGTGGTAGTGGTGGTGACCCTGGAAATCGTGCTCAAAACACTACAATATTATTAGGTAAGTTATTACGTATTGATGTTGATAATCCTAATGCACTTAACAATTATGGAATCCCTACAGACAACCCGTTTTTTGGAAGCAGTACTAATGCAGAAGAAATATGGGCCTACGGACTTCGAAACCCTTGGAGATTTTCTTTTGATAGTGCAAACGGAGACATTTGGATTGGAGACGTAGGACAAGGAGATGTTGAAGAAATTGATCGAGCTGCAATAACAGAAGCTGGACTTAACTACGGCTGGAGATGTTATGAAGGTTCTGCCCCATTTAATACTACAGGATGCCCTGCACCAAGTGAACTTACTTTTCCAATTGCAGAATATTCTTCTAGTTCAGGTAGTGGAAATTGTTCTATAACAGGCGGTATTGTATATAGAGGTAGTATATATAGTGATATTGAGGGATTATATTTTTATGGAGACGTTTGTAGTGGACGTATTGGAACAGTAGATAGTGCTGGAAATTTAATAGATCACGGTACATTTGGAGGTTCTTGGGTAGCTTTTGGTGTTGATAATACTAATGAATTATATATAGTTGATATTGGAGGAGAAATTTATAAAATTGAAGGAGGCGTTTTAGCTACACCCAATTTTGATACTGAAAATTTCCTAACTATGATTCCAAATCCAGCTTCAGACCAAGTTAGATTAACTTTAAAAGACGATTTAATTTCCTCTATATCTATTTATGATTTAAAGGGAAGTGTTTTAATTTCTGAAGAAAACATATCACTTTCAGAAAAAAACGTGTCTGTAGGTAACTTAAGTAATGGTATATATTTAGTTAAAATAACCTCAGCTAATGGAAAATCATTTCTTAAAAAGCTCGCAATAAAATAATTTTCTATGACTCCTAAAAAAGGTAATCTTTATTTAATTCCCTGTACATTAGGAGAAACTCCTCCACTTGAAGTTTTACCTCTATTAGTTAAAAAAGCTGTAGAGCACATTGATTATTATATTGTAGAGCATGAAAAAAGTGCTAGGAGGTTTATAAAAAGTATTGCACCTAGAAAATCGCAACCTAATTTAAAAATTGAACAAATAAATAAGTTTACAAGTGAAGATGATATACCACAAATGATAAACCCATGTTTAGAAGGGTTTGATGTAGGTGTTATCTCTGATGCAGGATGTCCAGGAATTGCAGATCCTGGAGCTGCAGTTGTAAAACAAGCTCATTTAAAAGGAATTAAAGTTGTGCCTTTGGTAGGACCTTCTTCTATATTAATGGCAATGATGGCAAGTGGCTTTAATGGTCAAAACTTTGCCTTTAATGGTTATTTACCTATTGATAAAGGTGAGCGAAAAACTGCAATAAAGAGATTAGAAAAGTTATCTGAAGAATATAATCAATCACAGTTATTTATTGAAACACCCTACCGAAACAATCAACTTCTAGAAAGTTTAATATCTGTTTTAAACCCACATACTCAAATTTGTATTGCTTGTGATATTACGCTGCCTTCAGAATATATAAAAACCGCAAGTGCAGAAGATTGGAAAAAAATAAAGGTGGATCTTAATAAAAGACCCACCTTATTTATAATTCAGAAAGAGTAATTTATAATACTCTTGCTTTTTTATCTGGTTTGATATGTGATGTATCGTAACCAGAAAATTTCTTTAAGTAGTATCGAATAGAAGTTCCGTTAGCATCTTGAAAACCTTGGTCTCCCCCACTTCTTAAAAACTTCTTCACATTACCTGCTCCTGCTAAATGTGCTGCAGCTAATATACCAGACTCTGTTACTTTTACACCACCAACTGTTTTACCAGAATATCTTTTAATATCCTTACGTAAAATCCATTTATTTCTTGACGTATAAGCAGTAAAGGCCTTTTCTTGTAAACGTGCATCTTCCATAAATGTTTCGGCATTTTTAATGCCAATCATATGTAGGGTTGACTTTGCGAATTGATATTTGCCCATATAACCAAATTGGTTAACAGATGCATAATCACCTCTAGATTCTTTAAATCCTAATGCTTCTTTAAAACCAACATACGTTTTACCTAAAAAGAGTTGGTATTGAGGAACCACAGGCTCTAAAAAATTCATCACATCATCTTGGTTAGGAACCATATAATTAAATTTAATTCCTTCAACTCTATAATGTGATAGATCGATTTTCTTCTTAAAAGAAAAACCTGTCCCTACTATTAAAGTAGCAACAAGCAATAGTGTAACTTGTAAGAGATTTCGTTTCATTGTTTAAAATTCAGGTAAAAATAATTTACCTTGTTTTCAGCGCGCAAAGATACAACATATTTTATTAATCTGATTTTTAGCCTGTTAAATATTTGTGAAAGAAAAAAACCAGGCTTGTCAACCTGGTTTCTTCAATAACTATAATGTCGCTGTGGCGTTGTTATCCGGTTCAACCGAAGTAAGATCATAATTTGCAAATTTTTTCATGTACTTTGTTATTGGCACATTATTTCCATCTGCAAAAATTTGATTCCCATTCGATTCAAGAAACTTTTTTACGTTTCCTGCACCTCCCAGATGTGCTGCGGCAATTAAGCCAGATTCGGTTATTCTAACACCTTTAATTACTTGGCCGGTATATTTATCAATATAGTCTTTTAATACCCATTTGTTTTTGGAAATTAAAGCTTCGAAAGCTTTTTCCTGCAACAAAGGGGAGTTTAAAAACTGTCTTTTATTGTAAATGCCTACCCAATTAAGGGTAGTCCAACCAAATTGGTATTTGCCTATATAACCTAATCTATTAACAGCACTGTAATTTCCACTACTTTCTGAAAAGCCTAGGTCATTACAAAAGCCATAATACGACTTCCCAACAAAAGGAATTGAATGTTGGGGATTCATGTCTACTTCAAAATCAAAGGGAACATTGGCTTGTTCGCCTGTAATATCTGTAGTAAACATAGAACTACTATATTCTTCTTTTGCTGAAGAAGAAAAACCTGAAGCCACAAAAGCGGCTACAAGCAGTAGCACAGACAATTTCATAAAACGTTTTCGCATGTTCTACTTAATTTAAGAATTATAATTATTGCGCCATTTCCTCGTGAAATGGCGAAATATTCTTAGAAGCAAACATAAATCGCTAGCAAATTTACATTTGCTAAAAAGGTTTTATGAATTGTAATTTTTTATTTCAATGAACTTTAAATTTCTTTAAAAGGAATAGATAAACCTATTACTTTATGTAAATATAGAGAATGGTTTTAGAGGCTAAAGGAGCATTAACACTCTTTAACCTGTTATTTTGCAAAGGTTTAACAGTGGAAATCTATCTAACTACACCATTTTCATTTACCCATCGCACGTATTCGGCTTTATTACGATTGTGTTGGGCTAAATTTTTTGCAAATTTATGATACCCAAAATTGGTAACATCTGCAACAAAATATAGATAGTCGTGTTTTTCAAAATTAAGAACACCATCTATGGAAGATATATCTGGCATTGCAATAGGTCCTGGCGGAACTCCTGCATACTTGTATGTATTATAGGGAGAATCTATGGTTAAGTCAACATAAAGCACTCGCTTAATAATTTGATCGAAATTGTTTTCAGTTTTCTTTTTAGCGAATATGACTGTAGGATCTGCCTGTAGTAACATACCTAATTTTAATCTATTAAGGTAAACACCTGCTACACGAGGGCGCTCATCTACTTTTGCAGTTTCTTTCTGTACAATTGCAGCTAAAGAAATAACCTCTTCTTTAGATAAGCCCAAAGCTTTAGCCTTCTCAACTCTAGCTGGGGTCCAAAAGCGCTTATATTCTGTTAACATTCTATCTCTAAATGTTTCAGCAGAACTATTCCAATAAAACTCATAAGTATTTGGTATATATAAGGACATTGCAGTTTCTTCTTTAAGACCAGCATCCTTTAAAAACTTTGGATCCCGCATTGCTTTTAATAAAGAGACACTATCGGCTTCTATTTGATTGGCTATATGTCCAGCGAGATTTTCTAATCTTTCTTGATTATTAAACTTAATATTTATTGGAATGTTACCACTGCGTATGGTATTTATAATATCATTATTATTCATACCTTTTTTGATAATAAAATGACCTGGTTTTATATTTGAAATATACCCTTTTCTTTGAGCTACTTTACTAAATGAATCTATGTCGTCAAGTAAAGGGGCCAACTCATTCGTTACATCTTTAAATGTTGCATTTGTAGGTATATAAACATGAGCTTCGCCATTATTAAATGCTGTATTTGGAGTAAAAACATTATTGTAAACATAATAAGCAAAGCCAGCCATTATAAGTAACCCAATAAGGGCAATTGCAACTAAAATTTTTTTAATATACATTGTTTAGTAATTGATACGATAACTCGTTTTTATAAACTCCTTGAGAAAAAATCCAATCTTTTTTTAATCCTATTTTTTGAAATCCAACTTTTTTAAATAGCTCAACACTTTTACTATTATCTTCTGCAATATTAGCATACACTTGGTGTACCTGTAAATTTATAAATGCATACTTACAAACTAACATCAATGCTTGATAAGCATATCCTTTACCTCTATCCTCATCTTTTAGGATTATTATTCCCACTCCCACTCGATGATGTTTAGGTTCAAAATCAAAAAGATCTACAAAACCTATTGTTTTATTTTGAGAAGCAATTGTTATGACCAAACGTAATTGTTTTACGTCATATATATCACGATGGGCATTAGATATATACTCTTTTAAAATATATTTTGAATATGGAGTTGTCGTATTACTTACCTCCCATACAGTCTCTTCATTTTCTAAATTATATAGAAAATCCAAATCTGTAGGCTCTAAAGCACGTAATAAAACATCTTCTTTTTGTAATGTAATCATATCTTCCAGGTGCCTTTAAAAACTTGCGTAGCTGGACCTTCAAGATATATATCTGTATAGCCACTATTTATTTTATTAAAAGACACAGAAAGATTACCGCCTAATGTTTTTAATAAGACTTTATTAGATTTTGTTTTTTCGGTTTCAAAAAGTGCTAATGCAACAGCAGTTACTCCTGTTCCACAAGACAAGGTTTCATCTTCAACACCCCTTTCATAGGTTCTAACTGAAAAAATGTCATTTGTACTAGCTTCTACAAAATTTACATTTGCTCCTTCATTTCCATAGACTTCATTCCTAATTTTCTTTCCTTCATAAAAAACATCGAAACTTTCAAGATTATCTACCAGCTGCACATGATGTGGAGATCCAGTATTTAAAAAGATATAATTTTCTGAAACATTAATATTAACAACATCATTCATTTTAAGAGAAACAATATCGTTTTGTATAGTTGCTTCATGCATACCGTCTATAGCTTCAAAAATTACATTAGTATCAATAACACCAAGATGTTTAGCAAAATGAGTAATACATCTACCGCCATTTCCACACATAGAACTTACATTACCATCTGCATTATAATAAACCATTGTAAAATTTACTTCTGGGTGATCCTCAAGTAAAATAAGTCCATCTGCTCCAATACCAAATCTTCGGTTACAAAGTGTGGCGACTAATTTGGAATCATTTTTGCTAAATATTCCTTGACGATTATCAATCATCACAAAATCGTTTCCAGTTCCTTGATATTTATAAAACGTTAGCTCCATGTGTACAAAGGTATAAAAAGCTAAGTCGAGAATGAATGTTTTATACTTGTTAAATGGACGTTAAAACTGAAACTTTGTAAAAATATTATCGTCTATATATTGTTAACTTAAGTGTAATATAAAATTATGAAAATGAAACAGACAGTTAAACTATTTGCTGTAGCACTTATTGCAGGTGCAACCACTCTTAGCGGTTACAAATATTTTGTTGAATCTGATGGTGTATCGATTATTTCACAAACAGAAAGTCCATCTTTTATTCCAACAAATTTTTCTTTGGAAACAAATCTTGCATCTTTAGATTTTACCGAAGCTGCCGAAAAAACAGTACACGCAGTTGTACACGTAAAAAATACTACAGTTAGTAGACAGCCCAGAAATTTAATCGAATATTATAATGGTGGTGGCCAGCCACGAGCAGTGGTCGGGTCTGGTAGTGGTGTCATTATTAGTGAAGATGGTTATATAATTACTAATAATCATGTTATAGAAAACGCAACACAACTAGAAGTAACCCTAAATAATAATAAAACATACAAAGCAGAATTAATTGGTACGGACCCAAAAACAGATATTGCTTTAATAAAGATTGATAGCGAAGGAATATTTCCATATGTACCTTTTGGTGATTCAAACAATTTAAAACTGGGTGAATGGGTGCTTGCAGTTGGTAATCCATTTAATTTAACCTCTACTGTAACTGCAGGAATAGTAAGTGCTAAAGCAAGAGATTTAAATGAATTTGATCGTAATCCACAATCTTTTATACAAACAGATGCTGCCGTAAATCGTGGTAATAGCGGTGGTGCTCTTGTAAATACAAATGGAGAGTTAGTAGGGATTAATACAGCTATTACTAGTGAAACAGGATCGTATGTAGGTTATTCTTTCGCAGTACCTTCAAACAATGCTCGTAAAGTAGTAGAAGATATTATGGAATATGGTAACGTACAACGCGGTATTTTAGGTATTGTAGGTGGTAATTTAAATTCTGCTGCAGCAAAAAGTTTAGGCATTAATGAAACCCAAGGAGTTTATGTTGATGATATTGAAAAAGGAAGTGGAGCCGATAAAAGCGGTCTTAAAAAAGGAGATATCATTAAAGAATTAGACGGTGTAAAAGTTGGGAAGTTTTCAGATTTAGCAGGATATTTAGGTTCTAAACGCCCTAATGATATTGTAAATGTAATTGTAATACGTGATGGAAAAGAGAAAAGTATTCCTGTTACATTAGTTAAGTTAGAAACTTTTCAAATTGACGACTTAGGCCTTGAAGTTAAAAATGCAACTGTTTCAGATCTTAAGGCACGTGGCTTAGCAAACGGCGTACTAGTTACAGCAGAGTTAACTGCAGATGTAGCACAGTATAATTTAAAAGGAATAATTATAACAAAAATTAACGATCAAGATGTAAAGAACATAGAGGATGTTAAAACAATTATGTCACAACGTAATTACAATACCCCTATTAAAATGACTTTTGCAGATCAAAAAGGAGCACTAAACACCTATATATTTAGGTAAAAACATTTTAATTTGAAATAAAAATAGCCCTCTAAGAATCAATTTATTAGAGGGCTATTAATTTTTACTTTTATACTTCACTATAAGAATTGAAATAACTATTTTTGCACCAAATTTTGAACCCTTAAACAACACAATTATGAGTTTTGATGACGTTTATGAAAAAGAACTGTCTTTTCAAACCGATCGCCGCAAGGCCACCGTTGAATTTATCAATATCATTAGTGACCTTTGGTATGATAAATCTATTGAACTGGTACTTTTCCGCAACCAACTTATTGACCGAAATGTAAGTGAAATTTTAAACCTTCACGAATATGCAGGCGAATTTGTACAAAAACCAATTTCTATTTTTGATTCGGTAGAAATTGCCCAAGCAATTAAAACATTAGACTTACCTCCAGCAAAACTGGATATAGGAAAGTTAACATATGAGTATCATTTAGAAGACAATTTATACTCTAATGCTTTAGCATTTGTTTCAGACAAATTAAAAGACGCTAAAGAAACAAAAAACATTCAGCCTAAAGATGTGGTATTATATGGTTTTGGAAGAATAGGACGCTTATTAGCACGCGAACTAATGACTAGAACCGGAAAAGGAAATCAAATGCGTCTTAGAGCTATTGTAACTCGTGGTGCAATAGATCAAACTGTATTAGAAAAGAGAGCCTCACTATTACAATACGATTCTGTTCACGGAGATTTTCCAGGAACCGTAAGAGTAGATCTTGAAAATAAAGCCTTAATCATTAATGGTACAACAGTACATATGATTTCTGCTAATGGCCCAGAAGAAATTGATTATACCGAGTTTGGTATTGATGATGCATTAATTATAGATAATACAGGTGCTTTTAGAGATAAAGAAGCATTAAGCCGTCACCTAACTTCAAAAGGTGCTGCAAAAGTATTATTAACTGCACCTGGTAAAGGTGTTCCAAATATTGTTCATGGAGTTAATCATTCTGAATATAATCCAGATGAAGTAGACATTTTCTCTGCTGCATCTTGTACAACAAATGCAATTACGCCTGTATTAAAAGCAATTGAAGACTCATTGGGTGTAGTTCACGGACATCTTGAAACAATACATGCATATACAAACGACCAAAATTTAGTTGATAATATGCATAAAAAATACCGTCGTGGACGTGCAGCAGCATTAAACATGGTTATTACAGAAACTGGTGCTGGAAGTGCTGTTTCCAAAGCATTACCTTCTTTTGAAGGTAAATTAACATCAAATGCAATTAGAGTTCCTGTTCCTAATGGATCTTTGGCAATTTTAAAGCTAGAATTAGAAGCTAAAACTTCTAAAGATGGAATTAATGCTATCATGAAAAAATATGCTTTAGAAGGAAACTTGGTAGAGCAAATTAAATATTCTTTAAACAATGAATTAGTGTCTAGCGATATTATTGGCTCTTCTGCTCCATCTATTTACGACAGTAATGCTACAATCGTTACCGAAGATGGTAAAGATGTTGTACTTTATGTTTGGTATGATAATGAGTATGGATATAGCCATCAAGTAATTCGTTTGGCAAAATATATTTCTAAAGTAAGAAGATATACATATTATTAATAAGTAATATTTTTCTTAAAATAAGTAAAGGTTCAACAGTTTGTTGAACCTTTTTTTTATGAGTTCATTAACTTATAGTAAAATTACTTTCGTTGAAATTTGTATAAACACAAGTTTTAAATGTCTACGAAGAAGAGAAGAAAAGTTTATAAAAAGAAAAGATATACAGTACCCATAATTATTTTAATTGTGCTTATTGCTGCTAGAATCTATTTACCGTATTGGGTAAAAGACTATGTAAATGAAGTACTTGCAGATATCCCAGGCTATTATGGGCAAGTAGAAGACATAGATATTTCTTTATATAGAGGTGCTTATGTTATAAAAGGAATGTATTTAAATAAAGTAGATGCAGACACACAAGTTCCTTTTTTAAATTTTCCGAAAAGTGATATTTCTATAGAATGGAAGTCTTTATTTAATGGAAAAATTGTTTCTGAAATTATAATGACTAGCCCCGAAGTTATATATGTTCTAGAAGATCAAGAAACAACACCTGCCGAAGGTGAAGCAGATATTGAAGATTGGACAAAAGCACTTACAGATTTAGTCCCTATAGATATAAACCATTTTGAAGTTCATGACGGTAAATTTGCATTTGTACAATTAGAATCTGACCCAAATATTGATATTCAAATTGCAAAAATTGAACTTACAGCAGATAATTTAAGAAATGTAGTAGAAAAAAATAGAGTCCTTCCATCCCCAGTTAATGCAACGGGAGTTTCTATTGGTGGTGGTGCTGTAAAACTAGACGGAAATGTAAATATTATTAAAAACATTCCAGATGTAAATTTAAATTTTGCCTTAGAGAATGCAGATGTAACCGCGTTTAATCCTTTTACAAGACATTACGCAGGTATAGATTTTGAAAGAGGAACTATAGGTCTGTATAGTGAAATTGCAATTGCAGATGGATATTTAAAAGGATATGTAAAACCGCTACTTAAAGATTCTAAATTAATAGGAAAAGACGATGGTTTTTTAGGTGTATTATGGGAAGGTTTTGTTGGATTTTTTAAATTTATTCTGAAAAATCAAGGTACCGATACATTAGCAACCAGAGTGCCTATAGAAGGTGATTTAAATACGGTGGAGGCAGGCGTATGGCCAACGATTTTTAATATTTTTGAAAATGCCTGGATAAGAGCGTTTTCTGGGGAAATAGATGATGATATAGATTTTGAAGATGCGTTTAATGATCCAAATCTAACAAAAGAAGAAAAAAAGAAACTTCGAGAAAAACGCAGAGAACAAAGGCGTAAAGAAAAAGAAAAGGATACAACAGAAGGTTTCTTTAAAAGAATTTTTGATGGCGCCGAAGATGAGTCTACAGACGATGGAATATAAATCTTAAAATAAAAAAAGCCGTAACTTTATAAAAATTACGGCTTTTTTTATGACAACAACACGAGCATTAATCCAACATCTTCCGCAATTAATAACCCTCTTTAATGAATATAGAGTATTCTATAAACAGTCTTCTAATCTTGAAGCTGCTCAAACCTTTTTAAAAGAACGTTTCTTAAAAAATGATTCAGTAATTTTTATAGCCTTAAATACTAATGACGAAGGAATAGGATTTACTCAATTATATCCAAGCTATTCTTCTGTTTCGATGCAACGCACTTATATATTAAATGATTTATTTGTTTCACCAAAATTCAGAAAAAAAGGTATTGGAGAAAAATTAATGGAGGCCGCCAAGCAATTTGCAATAGCAGAAGGAAGTAAAGGATTAACTTTAGAAACAGATATTGACAATCCTGCACAAAAACTATACAAACGTTTAGGGTGGATAAAAGATATTCATGTAAATCATTATACTTGGGAGGTATAGATTGCCATATTTAATTTATTTTTGAGGACTAAACTATGTGCGATGGACCACCTTACCAAACTTGAAGAAATGCTTGATCAAGCAAATCTTGAAATTAAAAACGGAAAGTACGAAGTAGCTTCCAATATTCTAGAAAAAATTATTGATATAGATTCAAATTTTGGTAAAGCATACAATCATTTAGGTTATTTGTATGAAGTAAAATTTAAAGAATTTGAAAAAGGAGAAACATTATACAAATTATGTATAGAAAAAAGCCCTATGTATCCTGCCGCATATTATAATTATGCGGTGCTACTTTCAACATTAGGAAAATACGACGAATTAAATGAGCTTTTAGATCAAGCAATTAATATTCCCGGAGTAAATAAATCTACAATGTATAATGAGTATGCAATTATGTATGAACAACAAGGGAAATTGGATGAGGCAATTGAATTTTATAAAAAATGCGCTTTAGAAACATTAGATCATAATGTATTAAATAGAGCTAAAGAATCTATGGATCGTTGTAAACTTAAAAAGGAATTATTTTAATGCGAATAGATATAATTACAGTACTGCCAGAATTGCTACAAAGTCCTTTTGAAGCTTCAATTTTAAAAAGAGCAATAGAAAAAGGATTGGTAGAAGTACATATGCATAATTTAAGAGACTATTCTACAAATAGTTATAATCAAATAGATGATTATCAATTTGGTGGAGGAGCAGGAATGGTAATGATGATTGAGCCTATCGATAAATGTATTACTCATTTAAAGGAGGATAGAGAATACGATGAGATAATTTACATGACTCCAGATGGTAAAACATTTAATCAAAGTACTGCAAATGAGCTTTCCTTAAAAGAAAACATCATTATACTTTGTGGACATTATAAAGGAGTTGATCAAAGAGTAAGAGATCATTTTATTACAAGAGAAATCTCAGTTGGTGATTTTGTATTAAGTGGCGGCGAATTGGCGGCAGCAATTGTTTGCGATGCTGTTATTAGGTTAATTCCAGGCGTTCTGGGTAATGAAACTAGTGCATTAACAGATTCTTTTCAAGATGATTTATTGGCACCGCCAATCTATACACGTCCTGCCGAATACAAAGGATGGAAAGTACCCGAAATTCTTTTAAGTGGGCACACTGCAAAAATTGAAAATTGGCGAGAAAACGAAGCTCACAAAAGAACCAAAGAACGTCGCCCCGATTTATTAGAATAATTAATGGCTACACAACATCCTTGTTTACTAAAAGCAGCTTTTTGTACTATCTTTAACTTCTGAAAAAAATAAAACTAAATATAAAATGATTAAAAATATAATCACATTTGCTTGTTTCACCATACTATTTACAGCTTGTAAAAACGAAATGAAAGAAGAAACTACATCTAACGAACTACCAGAATTTAATAAAGTTCTCGAATCTTATTATGAAGATGGATTGAGATTAAATCCAATCAATGCTACTGCAGCAGGTGATAACAGATATAATGATCAATTTCCTAATTTAATTTCTGAAGAATATATTCAAGAGCTTAAAACTTTTTATAAAAATTATAAAGAGAAATTAAATGATTACAAAGACGAAAATCTATCAGAAAGTGAAAAGATGAGTAAAGCAATTCTAGAATGGGAGTGCAATATTAATCTAGAACACCTTTCATTTAAAAATTATGCTTACTTCCCTATTGATCAAATGTGGTCTATAAATTTGTTAATGGGACAATTTGCTAGTGGTGCAAGTGCACAACCTTTTAAAACAGTAGATGACTATAATAATTGGTTAAAACGTGTAGATGGATATCTTTTATGGTTAGACACAGCAGAAAAAAATATGAAAAAAGGTCTAGAGGAAGGATATGTATTACCAAAATCTTTAACTCAAAAAGTGATTCCACAATTAAAGGAGATGACAATTTCAGATTTGGACTCTCATCTTTTTTACGCTCCAGTAAAAAATTTCCCAAAAGACTTTAGCGACGAAGACAAAAAAGAACTTACAGAGTCCTACACAAAAATGATTACTGAAAAATTAATACCTACCTATCAAAGCATCCACAACTTTATGGCTAATGAGTATTTAGAAGCTGGAAGAACTACTACGGGTATAAATGAAATTCCTAATGGCAAAGTTTATTACGACCACCAAATAAAGCTGTACACTACTACTAATTTGACCGCAGATGAAATTCATCAATTAGGTTTAAATGAAGTAGCGAGGATTTCTTCAGAAATGGAAAAAATTAAGGAAGAGATTGGTTTTAAAGGTGATTTAAAAGCTTTTTTCAACTTTGTAAGAACTAATAAAGAGTTAATGCCTTATAAAGAGCCGCAACAAATAATAGATAATTTTAATGCTATTCACGAAAGAATGAAACCGCAACTGGAGAAATTATTTGATGTAAAGCCTAAAACTCCTTTTGAAGTTAGACAAACTGAAGCTTTTAGAGAAAATTCGGCTAGTGCAGAATACAATCCTGGATCTTTAGATGGCACTCGCCCAGGGGTTTTTTATGTGCCTATTCCAGATGCTACAACGTATAATGTCTATAGTGACGAATCATTATTTTTACACGAAGCCATCCCTGGTCACCACTACCAAATTTCACTAACGCAAGAAAGCACAGAATTACCAGATTTCAGAAAAACTTTATGGTATAGCGGTTATGGTGAAGGTTGGGCATTATATAGTGAATCACTTGGTAAAGAACTTGGCTTATATACAGATCCTTATCAATATTTTGGTATGTTAGGAGCAGAAATGCACAGAGCTGTGCGATTAGTTGTAGATACAGGAATGCATGCAAAAGGATGGACGCGTGAACAGGCAATTCAATACTCATTAGATAATGAAGCCGAAAGTGAAGCGAGTATAATTTCAGAAATTGAGCGTTATATGGCAAACCCTGGACAAGCTTTATCTTATAAGATTGGTCAATTAAAAATTATAGATTTACGAGAAAAAGCTAAAAAAGAATTAGGAGATAAATTTGATATCCGCCAATATCATAATCAAGTTTTAGAAACAGGATGTATCCCTTTAGCTTTATTAGAGGACAAGATAAACCGCTGGATTTCAGAAAATAAAAAATAACGAAACCCAATAAACAAGTTTTTTATTGTTTAAGATAAAAAAACAGGATAAATACTTGCAACATAGTGGAATTTGCTTATTTTTGCACCCACTTAATCCAACCTCTGGCGAGATACGTGAATGTTGTTTTAATAGTAACTTTTATCAACTTATTACAATGGAAGAGTTAATTAAATTTGTTCAAAACGAATTTGTAACCACAAAAGATTTCCCTCAATTTGGAGCTGGTGACACAATTACTGTGTACTATGAAATCCGTGAAGGTGAAAAAACAAGAACTCAGTTCTTTAGAGGTGTTGTTATCCAAGTTAAAGGAACTGGAGTAACACAAACTTTTACAATTAGAAAAATGTCTGGTACCGTTGGTGTTGAGCGTATTTTCCCAGTGAATTTACCTGCACTTCAAAAAGTCGAGATCAACAAAAAAGGTAGTGTACGTAGAAAACGTATCTATTACTTTAGAGGTCTTACCGGTAAGAAAGCAAGAATTAAAGAGAAGAGATATTAGTCTTCACTTTAAAAGATATAAAAGCGACTCGATTGAGTCGCTTTTTTTATGAACAAATGTTAATAACCTAAGTTTATAATACGTTAATATTTAAAAGATTACAACTATTGTTTTTTAAAAAACTTGATATATATTTACAATATCAAAATGATTTTATAATCATCTAGATACATAAAGTAACGTTCTTTATATACTTTTTTTAATTGTTTAAAATATTAATAGTCTTATAGATTAGTAGTATTGAGGTTAAAAAAAGTTTTGAGTATTGTTTTTTTGAGACATAGATCAACTTATAGTTGATTGTTCAATATAAAAACAACTCATTTTTGAAACAAATCACAACTGTAAGGGTATAATAAACTTACTTTAAATCGTAAAGATTAGTTGGTAACGATGTGTTTCATAAGAAGCCATAATAATGTAGCAATACAATGTTATGGCTTTTCTTGTTTGTATACCTTTAAGAAAACTTAAACAAAACTACTTTTAAAACACTTGCCAAATATGTATATTTGCATTCCTTTAAAAACAAGAATTGTTTTTAATTAGCTACTGATAAACCAAGACATTAGATGACAAAAGCCGCTAAGATTATTTATACAAAAACAGATGAAGCACCAGCATTAGCAACTTATTCGTTACTCCCTATAGTAAAGGCATTTACAGGTCCTTCAAATATCTTAATTGAAACAAGAGACATCTCTTTAGCAGCAAGAATACTTGCAAAGTTTCCTGAATATCTTACTGAAAATCAACGTGTAAATGATGCATTAACAGAATTAGGAGAACTAGCAAAGCAACCTGAAGCAAACATTATTAAATTGCCTAATATAAGTGCTTCAATTCCACAACTTAATGAAGCAATAGAAGAGCTTCAAGCAAAAGGTTATAACATACCTAATTATCCCGAAGAGCCAAAAACAGAAGAAGAAAAATTAGCAAAAGCTAAATACGATAAAATTAAAGGAAGTGCTGTAAATCCAGTATTACGTGAAGGAAATAGTGATCGACGTGCCCCAAAAGCAGTAAAAAATTATGCAAAAAAACATCCTCATAGTATGGGAGCCTGGAGTGCAGATTCTAAATCTCACGTCGCAACTATGGATCATGGTGATTTTATGCATAATGAAAAATCCGTTACTATTAAAGAAGCAGGAAGTATCAATATAGTTTTAAATGACTCTAAAGGAAACAAAACTATTTTAAAAGAAAACTTACCATTACTTGAAGGGGAAATTATTGACGCTACAGTAATGAGTAAAAAAGCATTGCTTTCTTTTTTAGAAAACCAAGTAAATGATGCTAAGAATAAAGGCGTATTGTTTTCATTACATATGAAAGCGACTATGATGAAGGTTAGTGACCCAATTATATTTGGTCATGCAGTAAGAGTTTTCTTTAAAGAACTTTTTCAAAAATATGAGTCAGATTTTGACGCTATTGGTGTTGATGTAAATAATGGCTTCGGTGACTTAGTAGGAAAACTAGATGAACTTTCAGCAGATAAACGTACTGCTATAGAAGCAGATATCAAAAAGATTATGGAAAACAATCCAGATCTTGCAATGGTAAATAGTGATAAAGGTATTACTAATTTACATGTACCTAGTGACGTGATTATTGATGCTTCAATGCCTGCAATGATTAGAAACTCAGGTCAGATGTGGGGGCCAGACGGAAAAAGCAGAGATACAAAAGCAGTAATACCAGATAGTAGTTATGCTGGTGTTTACACCGCCACAATAGACTTTTGTAAAAAACATGGGGCTTTTGATCCTACAACGATGGGTACAGTACCTAACGTAGGGTTAATGGCTCAAAAAGCAGAAGAATATGGGTCTCATGACAAAACATTTGAGATTGAAGTAGACGGAAAGGTAAGTGTTATTGATAATAACGGTAATACATTAATGGAACATGCTGTTGAAAAAGGTGACATCTGGAGAATGTGTCAAGTAAAAGATTTACCTATTCAAGATTGGATTAAATTAGCCGTAAGTAGAGCAAGAGCAACAGGAAATCCTGCAATCTTTTGGCTAGATGAAAATAGAGCACATGATGCAGAATTAATCAAAAAGGTTAATAAATATCTTCCAAATCACAATATTGAAGGATTAGAAATTAAAATTTTATCTCCTGAAAAAGCAACCGAGTATACTTTAGAACGCGTTAAGGCAGGTAAAGACACTATTTCTGTAACTGGTAATGTATTGCGTGATTATTTAACAGATCTTTTTCCAATATTAGAGGTAGGTACTAGTGCAAAAATGCTTTCTATAGTTCCATTAATGAATGGTGGAGGTTTATTTGAAACTGGTGCAGGGGGATCTGCTCCAAAACATGTAGATCAATTTGTTGAAGAAGGTCATTTACGTTGGGACTCTTTAGGTGAATTTTTAGCAATTGCTGTTTCTTTAGAACATTTAGGAGAAACATACAACAACCCAAAAGCAATTGTTCTTTCTGAAACATTAGATGAAGCAACAGAAAAACTATTAGAAAACAACCAAGGACCTTCACGTAAAGTAAATGAATTAGACAATCGTGGGAGTCATTTCTATTTAGCTTTGTATTGGGCAGAAGCATTAGCAAATCAAAACAAAGACGAAATGCTTAAAAATCGTTTTATTCCTATTGCTAAAAAATTGAATGAGAATAAAACAAAAATTTTAAAAGAATTAATTGATGCGCAAGGAAAACACTTGGAAATTGGGGGGTATTATTTCCCTACTGAAACTTTAGTTTCAAAACAAATGCGACCTAGTGAAACTTTTAATACGATACTTTCAGAAATAAAATAAAAAATTAAACAATTTAGAGCCTTCAGATTAACTGAAGGCTTTTTTATTTCCCTTTATAATTGTTACCAAATTGAAAAAAACAATCTTTCTATTTTTCTTTCTATCCACTATTATTGCTGGAGCGCAAGAAAAATTCACATTAAGCGGAACTGTTTCCGAAACAGCTACTGGAGAAACACTAATTGGAGTAAATGTAATTATACCCGAATTACAATCTGGCACTATTACTAACGAATATGGATTTTATTCTATTACATTGCCCAAAGGTAATTATGAAGTATACTATAGCAGTATAGGGTTTAGAACGAAAAAAGAAAGTGTTACACTTACAGAAAACATAAAATTAAATTTTTCTCTTGAGGAAGCTTCAGAAGAGTTAGATGAAGTAATTATTAAAGCAGATATAGAAAAATTAAATATTAGAAAACCGCAAATGAGCGTTAATACCTTATCTGCTGGAACTATTAAAAAAATACCCGTTGTATTAGGAGAAGCAGATGTAATTAAATCTATTACATTACTTCCTGGAGTAACAAATGCTGGAGAAGGTGCCAGTGGATTTAATGTACGGGGTGGCGCGGCAGATCAAAATTTAATTTTACTAGATGAAGCTACTCTTTATAGTTCTTCACATCTATTTGGATTCTTTTCTGTGTTTAATCCAGATGCCATTAAGGATCTTACACTTTATAAAGGTGGAATACCTGCACGATATGGCGGTCGTATTTCATCTGTGTTAGATATCTATCAAAAAGATGGAAATAAGAATGAGTTTAAAGCAAGTGGTGGTATTGGATTAGTAGCCAGTAGACTATTATTGGAAGGTCCTGTTTTAAAAGATAAAGCTACATTTTTAATAGGAGGAAGAAGTAGTTACGCACACCTTTTTCTTCCACTTTTTGATATTGACAGTAAAGCTTATTTTTACGATTTAAACACTAAAGTGAGTTACTACTTAAATGATAATAACAAATTATTTTTGTCTGGTTATTTTGGAAGGGATGTATTTAATATAAGCGATTCATTTGCAAATACTTTTGGAAATTCAACTTTAAATTTACGTTGGAATCATTTATTTTCAGACAAATTATTCTCTAATCTTTCTTTAATATATTCGGATTATTACTATGGTCTAGAACTTAATTTTGTTGAATTTCAATTTGATAGTGGAATAAGAAATTTTAATTTAAAATACGATTTAACACATTTTCTTTCAGAAAATATTGAACTTCGTTATGGCCTAAATAGTATCTATTATAAGTTTAACCCTGGAAATGTAACACCCACAACAGAAACTTCTGGTATAAATTCGTTTAAATTAACAGATAAATATGCATTTGAAAATGCTGTATATATTGATACAGAAATTGAAGTTACAGACAAACTTGCTATTCAAGCTGGTTTACGATTTTCAACATTTAATCGTTTAGGACAAGATGAATTAAATGTATATGTTAATGACAATCCAATAATTTATAATCAATCATTAGATATTTACGAAAAAGCTACACCTATCGACACGGTTTCATTTAATAGAAGTGAAACCATTAAATCATTTAACAACCTAGAGCCAAGGTTAGCAATTGCCTATCAATTAAATCAATCATCTTCTATTAAGGCAAGTTATAATAGAATGGCTCAATATATTCATTTAATTTCTAATACAACTTCTCCTACTCCTTTTGATATTTATGCGCCTAGTGGAAAATATATAGAGCCACAACTTGCAGATCAAATTGCATTGGGATATTTCAAAAACTTTGAGAATTTCTCTTTTGAAATAGAAACCTATTATAAAGAAGTGAAAAATAGGATAGATTATGTTGATGATGCAGATTTAATTGCCAATAATGCTGTAGAACAAATTATATTAAATGGAGAAGCAAGGGCATACGGCTTAGAGTTTCTTCTTAGAAAAACACAGGGAAAACTGCAGGGTTGGATTGCTTATACATTATCTAAAAGTGAGCAAAGAACACCTGGAAGAACACCACTAGAGCCAGGAATTAAAAATGGCGAATGGTATAATTCTGCTTGGGATAGAACTCACGATATTTCAATTACTGGGCAATATGAGCTATCAAAAAAATGGACCTTTGGTGCCAACCTAATTTATCAAACAGGAAGACCTACGACATATCCAAGTGGTCAATATGAATATAACGATATAACTATACCCGTTTATGAGGCTCGCAATAGTAGTCGGCTTTCAGATTTTCATCATTTAGATATATCTGCTACTTGGACACCTAATCCAGACTCAAAAAAGAGGTGGAAAGGAGAATGGGTATTTAGTTTATACAATGTATATGGGCGTAATAACGCAGCCTCTATTTCGTTTAGTGAGAATACTGATACTGGACAAAATGAAGCAGTTCGTTTATCTATTTTTGGAAGAATACCAGCAATTACATATAATTTTAAATTTTAAGTTATGCAGAAGATAATTATACTATTATTTCTCATTGGAATATTAAGTTCTTGTGAAGATGTAATTGATGTAGATTTAAATACTAGTGAACCTCGCTTGGTTATTGAAGCAAACATACTTTTATTAGAAGATCAAACCTCAATAGCTACTGTAAAATTAACAACTACCGCTCCATTTTTTGACAATCAAATTCCACATGTAGACGATGCTTCAGTTTTAATAACAGATGAATTTGGAACAATTTATCCTTTTACATATTCTTCAGAAGGTGTTTATGAAGCTCAGATTATTCCACAAATAAATATAAATTATACCCTTCAAATTCTATACAAAAATGAAACTTATACGGCAACAGAAAAATTATACACGGTAACTCCTCTCGAATTTGTAGAACAAAAAAATGATGGCGGATTTACTGGTGAAGATATAGAATTAAAAGCATTTTTTACAGATCCAGAAGGACAAGAAAATTTTTACTTTTTTGAAGGATTATCAATAAAAGGTGATAATTTTGATGTATTTGATGATGAGTTTTTTGATGGAAATACAATTTTCGGCTTTTATTTAGTAGAAGATTTAAGTTCTGGAGATATTGTTACATTTAATTTATATGGTGTTAATCAGCAATTTTATAATTTTATGTATGTATTGCTACAACAAACAGGTAGTGGCGGAGGACCTTTTGAAACACAGCCTGCCACAGTAAGAGGGAATTTAATCAATGAAACGAATACAGATAATTTTCCTTTAGGTTATTTTAGAATTTCTGAAATGTCTACAATAATCTATACCGTTTTATAAACATATTTATTTTATAAACAACTGTCGTAACTTTGTAATATGAACTTTACTAAAACTACCGAAATAGATTCAAATTATAATCATTTAGAAAAAATGACTATAGAAGAATTACTTCGAAATATTAATACAGAGGATAAAACAGTTCCTTTAGCTGTAGAAAAAGCACTACCACAAATTGAAAAATTGACTAAAATTGTTTCAGAAAAATTAAGTAATGATGGCCGGCTTTTTTATATAGGTGCAGGTACTAGTGGACGATTAGGAATTGTAGACGCAAGTGAATGCCCTCCTACTTTTGGTGTTCCACATGGGCTAGTTGTTGGTTTAATTGCAGGTGGTGATACTGCTATAAGAGAAGCTGTTGAGTTTGCCGAGGATTCTAATAATCAAGGTTGGAAGGATTTACAGGCACATAATATTTCAGAAAAAGATGTAGTAATTGGTATAGCTGCTTCAGGAACCACGCCTTATGTAATTGGTGCACTTACAGAATGTAATAAAAATAATATAGCCACTGGTTGTATTACTTGTAATGAAAATAGCCCATTACATAAAACAGCTATGTATCCAGTTGTCGCAATTGTGGGTCCAGAATTTGTAACTGGTAGTTCAAGAATGAAAGCAGGTACAGCTCAAAAATTAATTCTCAATATGATCTCTACTGCAGCAATGGTAAAGCTAGGAAAAGTTAAGGGTAATAAAATGGTAGACATGCAACTAAGCAACAATAAATTAGTTGATAGAGGTACACGTATGATTATGAAAGAATTAAATATTTCTGAAAAAGAAGCTAATAAACTTCTTTTAGAATATAAAAGTGTAAGAAAGGCAATTAATAGTTATAAAAATGAGTAAAGAACACACAGATACAAAACTTTTATTCAAAGGACTAAAATTTATGGCGTTTGCATTGCCATTACTTTTTTTAGCCCCTTATCTTCTTACACTATCATTTCTAAACAAAGAAACTTTAATGTTTTACATTTTTTTCTTTTTAGGAATTATTGTTGGTGTAGGTGCTGTCTATCTATGCTTTAAAGGAATAAATACAATATTAAAATCTATTTTTTAACTACTCAAGTTAGTTTTATTTGATTTGTTAATTGCAAATACGTCTACTGTGCCATTATTATTTGTAACAAGTAATATAGATCCATTTTTCTGCTTAATAACCTTTACATCTCTTGCATCACCAGATGTTGCAAATCCTGTGTTTTTTGGTTTTAAAGTTGTAAACTCTCCATTTTTAAAAGAATAAATACTTCCTTTTGCTGCATCGTATCGAACGGTTTCCACTTCAACATTATATAAATTTCCAACCGAAATTATTTCTGTAAAGCCATCACCATTAATATCTGCAAATTCAAATCCTGATGTTGGTGATAATTGTGCTCCAATAGGCAATTTTTTAACAGTAAATGAACCATCACCATTATTTTCTATAAAAACACTATAATGAATATCTGTCTTATAATGTAATGCTTCATTAAGTTTCTCACCGTATATGTCCTCTAAACTAGCTCCTGCAAATGAACGGTAATCTTTAAATTTTTCTTTAATGAAAGGCATTTGTTCAGAAGAACATTCACGGCCTCTAGAGGGAACTAATTTTCCATTATAATTACTACTCAAAACAACATCGAAAGTACCATTATCATCAAAATCATAAGAATAAACATGAAACTCTTTTTTATCACTTACTTTAAATTTAGTATTCAATCCTATGTTACCTGCAAAATAATCTAAATCCCCGTCGTTATCAATATCAAATTGAGCTAAACCAAACCAAAGTCCTGTAGTCTTTTCTAATGATGGTATTTTAGCTTCAGAAAAATTTCCTTTATCATTTTTAAAAATTTTAATAGGTGACCACTCACCTACTGTTATTAAATCATCATCACCATCTTTATCATAATCAGAGAATATTGCTGATGAAACTAACTGACCAATATAAATATCTTTCTCTTTAAAGCTTCCTTTATCATTAATAAGAAAATAAGATTTTGGAGCATAAGGATATTCATCAGGGATTATTCTTCCTCCCACAAATAAATCTTGATCTCCATCACCATCAATATCTGAAGCAATTACAGCTTGTCCACTTATACTAATATTAGGAAGTTTATTTAAAGTTTTTACAAACTTTCCATTTCCATCATTCTGGTATAAACGATCTATGTATTTACTATCTCCTTTTGTCAAATGCGCTCCACCACTTACAACATATAAGTCTAAATCTCCGTCGTTATCACTATCAAAAAACACCGCTCCAGTATCTTCAAAAGCAGCATCTTTTTGCCAATCTCCATTCATTTCAGAAAATCCACCAGAACTATTCTGAATATATAAAACTCCAGCTTGACCAACAGCTCCTCCTATAAAAATATCTTCCATACCATCATTATTTACATCACCTTTTGTAATAAAAGGACCTACATTAGATTGCGAATGAGGTAAAAGAATTTGTTTTTTATAATCATTAAAAACATCTTCTGTATGTTTAAAATTAATTCCAGAACTTGATACTTTAGCTAATAATATATCAGAAGTATTTTGAGGTATTAATTCGTTTTGATCTGAATTATTTATGTCTATAATATGTGTTTTATTTGCTTCCAAATTTGCAAGTACAGTTTGCTTCCTATTAGGCCAAATAATTTTAACAGTTGCAGATTTTTCTTTATCCAATCCAAAAACTAATGGAGTATCTACAGATGACAAGTATCCTCTCGTAGTATAAAGCTCTTGCCACTGAGAATTATCATTTGATGTAACTTCAACTTTTGCTCCTAAAGCTTGAAGATTTTTTTCATTCCCTTTTAATTTTAATTTAATATAATTTCCCCCAGCTCCATTAGAAGCTAAACTCTCATATAAGGTAGCATTGCTATCCATATTATTTGTGACAAAATCTAAATCCCCATCATTATCAAAATCTGCAGTTGCAACACCATTTGAGTTATATAAACTTGGGTCTGCCCATTTTCCAGATTCATTTTCAAACTTTGCATCTCCCATATTTTCATAAAAAATATTTTCTGAAATATCACTAGGAACTATTTGTAATAAATCTTGAAGTCCTGTTTCCATTCCAGCCCTTTTTCTTTTATTTACTTCAACTTGAAGATCTCTAAATAAAAAATTCTCTTTAATTCCATTTGTAACAAATAAATCTTTATCCCCATCAAGATCCATATCAAAAAATAATGGAGCCCAACTCCAATCTGTTTTTGCCGTACCAGAATATTGTGCTATCTCTGAATAATTATCATCTCCATTGTTTAAATGCATAGTATTAAACATATATTGGGTGTGATAACCATTTGATGTTAAAGCATGGAACTTTTCTACATTCATAGATTTCATATATGCTTTTGATCTAAAATGATCATCTGGCGCCATATCTACTACAAATAAATCCAATAATCCATCATTATTAATATCTACCATTTCATTCCCCATACTATTATAAGAAATATGCTTAAAATAAGTGTCAATTTCATTTTTAAAGGTCTTATTTCCTTGATTTATACATAATACATCTGGTTCTTCAAAATCACTACTTATATATATATCTGGATATCCATCCCTGTTAATATCACCTACAGCAATACCATGTCTAAACCCAAAATTGTTTAAATTGGCTTCCTTAGTTTTATCAACAAACTTACCATCGATATTTTCATAAAAAACATCTGTTCTAATGAGACCAGATTTTATTTCTTTCATGTGTTCTGCAGGAGATTTGGCTTTGAATCCTGGCTTAGGATGATTTAATAAATACATATCTAAATCACCGTCTAAATCATAATCAAAAAATGTAGATTGAATAGAATGATCTTCATTTTGCAATCCAAAATCCTTTGCCGCTTCAGTAAAAGTATTGTCTTTATTATTTATATATAATACGTTTGTTCTTTTAAGAACGTTCTTTGAAGGACCAGATCTACAAACATATATATCTAACCATCCATCTGCATTAATGTCTACCATTGTAACACCAGTACTCCATCCTTGAATTTTAGAAACTCCAGAGCTTTCTGAAATGTCTTTAAACTTCAATTCTCCTTCATTTATATATAATTTGTCATCAGAAGAATTACCTGCAAAATAAATATCAGCTAGACCATCATTATTTATATCTCCTACAGCTAATCCACTTCCATTGTATAAGAACTCATAGTTAAGATAATTCTCATCCATGGTTTCCTTTACAGTATTTATAAAATCAAGATTGGTTTGTTTATAGTCTTTTAATGCAAAAAGTTTATTTACATTTTCAACTTTACCTGTATCGCTTTTAGAAATATCTTTTTCTGAATTTTTATCTGAACAACTATATAAAACAAATGAAATCAGCAATAAAAATATATTTTTCATCTTAGTAAGGATTGAATTTAAAGAAATATTAATCTATGAACTAAAGTATAAATTTTAATTCAACTTACAATTTATAGAGCATAATTTCTCATTTGATTTTATGAAAAAAATTATAATAAGTAGATTTTTTATAAAAAAAAATCCCTCATCTATTTGATGAGGGATTTATAAGAAGGCGGCGACCTACTCTTCCACAATAAGTAGTACCATCGGCGCAAACGGGCTTAACTTCT